>Ga0209086_10001217_pt1 | contig 21132 bp, 15 predicted proteins | sample M_130207_XF_Meta_FD_187312 | JGI IMG/M metagenome (GOLD analysis project Ga0209086, IMG submission 187312) | Freshwater microbial communities from Lake Montjoie, Canada to study carbon cycling - M_130207_XF_MetaG (SPAdes) (version 2) | ecosystem: Environmental > Aquatic > Freshwater > Lake... | reverse complement strand
CTACGACCAGCCGGATCGCGCGCAGCCCGTGCAGCCGAGCGCGATCAACGCGGTGCTCGCGGAGACTTCGCTCACCGAGCGCAACCGCCTCGGCCTCGCGCGCTGGCTCGTCGATCCCGCGAATCCGCTCGCTGCGCGCGTCGAGGTGAATCGGCTTTGGACGCAGGTGTTTGGCCGCGGACTCGTCGAAACCAGCGAGAATTTCGGCTTGCAAGGCGCGTGGCCATCGCATGTAGAAGTGCTTGATCTGCTCGCGGCGGACTTCGCGCGCGGCGAGCACGCGTGGGACACAAACCACATGCTTCGCCGGTTGGCGCTGAGCGCCGTGTTTCGGCAAAGTTCGGCAACCAACGATGCCAAGCGCGCGCGCGACCCGCGCAACGAACTGCTCGCGCGCGGACCGAGCGTGCGACTTTCCGCGGAAATGCTGCGGGATTCCGCGCTTTTCGCCTCGGGACTCCTTGTTGAGAAATCTGGCGGCCCGAGCGTGAAGCCATATCAGCAGCCGAACCTCGTCGACGATTCTGGAGCCAATGGCGGCTACAGCTCCGACACTGGCGACGCTGCCCATCGACGCAGCCTCTACACCTTTCGCAAGCGCACGGTTCCGCCGCCGACGATGCTCGCCTTCGACGCCGGCTCGCGCGAAGCGTGCCAATCGCGGCGATTCGCCACCAATACGCCGTTGCAAGCGCTCGCGATCATGAACGATCCGATCTTCACCGAGTGTGCGCACGCGCTTGCCCAACGCGCCACCCGCGAGGCGAGCGATGATCTCGATGCGCGCATCTCCCGCGCGTTTCAGTTGATCGCATCGCGCGCGCCACGCCCCAACGAACTCGTTGCGCTGCGCACGCTCGTGACCACGCGGGTCGCCAGCGGCGAGCAGGACGAGCTCGCCGCGCTCACCCTTGCCTGCACCACCATCCTCGCTAGTGACGCTGCGATCATGTCGCGATAGGCACCGAATCGACCGTCAAACATGCCAAATCCACGCAACCTTCCCACCTACGACGAGCTCATGCGCCTTTCGCGTCGGCACTTTCTCGGCGCATCGGCGTTGGGAATTGGCGCGCTCGCGCTTGGTGAAATCACTGCAGGCGCCAACGCCGCACAAGTCTCGTCGCCACTGCTCGCCGCACCGCACTTTCCCGCGAAGGCCAAGCGCGTCATCTATCTCTTCCAATCGGGCGGGCCGTCGCATCTCGAGACGCTCGACCCGAAACCGAAGCTGCGCGAGATGCACGGTCAGCCGCTGCCCGACAGCGTGCGCGCCGGTCAGCGATTGACGGGAATGAGCGGATATCAAGCGATTTTACCCATCGCCGGCTCGTTCACTGGATTCAAAAAACACGGTCGCGCCGGCATCGAACTCAGCGACATTCTTCCGCACACCGCAAAGATCGCCGACGATATTTGCGTGGTGCGCACCATGCACACCGAGGCGATCAACCACGATCCCGCGATTACTTTTTTCTGCTCGGGCAACCAGATCGCCGGTCGCCCGTCGATGGGCGCGTGGATGAGCTACGGCCTTGGCACCATGAACAAGGACCTGCCGTCGTTCATCGTGCTCGTGTCGAAGGACGCGTCGCGCGATCAGCCGTTGTACGCGCGGCTGTGGGGCTCGGGCTTCCTTCCGAGCGAACATCAAGGAGTGCAGTTTCGCGCGGGAAAAGAGCCGGTTTTGGCTCTCGCCAATCCCGAAGGCGTCTCGCCGCACGCGCGCCGTGCGATGCTCGACACGCTCGCGCAGCTCTCGCGCGACGCGCTCGCGCATGAAGGCGACGCGGAGATCGACGCTCGCCTCGCGCAAGCAGAGATGGCCTATCGCATGCAGGCAAGCGTGCCCGAAGCCAGCGATTTCACGGGCGAAACTGACGAAACCTTCGACCTCTACGGTCCGAGTGCGCGTGAACCCGGAACCTTCGCCGCCAACTGCCTACTCGCGCGCCGCCTCGTCGAACGCGGCGTTCGCTTCGTACAACTCTTTCATCAGGGTTGGGATCAGCACGGCGGATTGCCAGGCGGCATCTCGCGCCAGTGCCAGCAAACCGATCAGCCGTCCGCCGCGCTGGTGATGGATCTCAAGCGCCGCGGGCTGCTCGAGGACACGCTGGTGATCTGGGGCGGCGAGTTCGGGCGCACCGCGTATTGCCAGGGCAAGATGACCGCCGACGACTATGGCCGCGATCATCACCCGCGCTGCTTCTCGATTTGGATGGCGGGCGGCGGGGTGAAGGCGGGCTCGGTCTACGGTCAGACCGACGACTTCGGCTACGGCATCGTTGACGGCGGCGTGCATGTGCACGATCTCCACGCGACGATGCTGCGGCTTCTCGGCGTCGATCATGAGCGACTGACCTATCGCTACCAGGGTCGGCATCACCGATTGACGGACGTTGCGGGGCGTGTCGTCGATGAACTTCTCGCCAACCCCATCACACGCCCATGATGCGCCCATGATGCGGATCGGATTCGACTGGACCATCGAGCCTTGGACGAAGCGGCTTCACTCTGCAACAAGCCGCTTGCATAGGCAGAAAAACTGCGTCTTGCCGCCGTTGGGAAGCGTGACCGGAGTCAGGCTGCAGATCGGAAAGTCAGCCGGACAGCCGCCCGAGCACGACAGCGAAATCAATCCGCTCCCATTCACCTCAGCGTGCAGTTGGCACTCCGATGCGGAGGGATCCGCCTCGAGCCAGGAGTCGACCGTCCCAGTCGGCCCAAGCACGATCTCCTGCAAATACATGCTCGTCCACGGAAGGTCCTCCACCGTCGACAACTGGATGGACACCGAATGCAGCCCCATTTTTGCGTCGAATGCGATGCTGGTCACCGCGAATCGATCAGAGATCATCAAGATGTCTTGCTGAGTCTCGGCCGACATTGGCGGAAACTCCACTACGCCATCTTGAATACTCACGTCGTCGACGATCGCCATCGCAGCCCGAGGGGAACCCTGCTGGAGCTTCGAGTCCGCGATACCGCTGCCCGCACAACCACCGAGCAACGCGGCCGAAAGCAGTGCGCAATTCCTCCAAACCCGAAAAACCTGGTGAGTGGCTGCCTGTCGATGGGTGAGTGACATGCTACGAACTCCTTTGTGGCTGAGGATTTTATTTGCGGATGAGTGAGACACCTGCCTCGCAGTATGACAAATTCGATGTGATCTTTCAATGGCCTTAATGGCGAATCCTGTAATAAAAAAATCTTAGGGAGCAGTTTGATCGGCTGCCGATGCCGGCGGACATGCCGAAAATGGCGTCGCTAAAAACCGTCCGTCCACCAGTCAACTCGCCGTGAAGTTCCGCCTTTGGGGGCAATGTGCACGGCACCTGCCAGGCACCGTTCGGTAGGCTGCGTTGTCGTGTCGCTCTTCACGACCAACATCGTCACCGAAGGACTGCCGCTCGTCGTCGTCGCCGTCGAGCGCGCGGTTGATCGAAGTCCCGAGGGACTGACCTACGCACTGCCCACGGCGCTGGCCCATCTTCCTGATGGCGCGCGCATTGAGGTTCCACTGGGTCGCGGAGAAACACCAACCGCTGGTTGGATTGTTCGTCGTGTCGCAGCGACTGAAGACATCGGCATCGCGCGCGAGAAGATCAAACCGATCCTTGGGCAAGATCCTTCCTTGGCCGTGCTCCCCAACGAGCTCATGCAGTTTGCGCGCTGGATCAGCGCCTACTACGCCTGCCCAATTGGAATGACATGTGCACGGAGCGACCGATGATTTCGGCTACAGCGTCCTCGATGGCGGGGTGCATGTGCACGATCTGCACGCGACGATTCTGCGGCTGATGGGCGTCGACCACGAGCGGCTGACCTACCAGTACCAAGGTCGCCACTATCGGCTCACTGACGTTGCGGGGGCGATGGTGCCGGGGATCATCGCATAGCGACCAACGCGTCATCGTCTTTGGGTTTCTCGATACGGCGGCTCGACGGGATCGCCTTCGTCACGCACCGCCTTTGTCGACCGCGCGAGGACTCTCTCCGTGCGGACGCGCCGAATCGGGGTCGAGCCGCGTCGACTTCTCGAGCAATTCCGGAAGGCGGATCGCCAGAGGAGAGCCCAGCGGCACATCGGCGAGGTAAGCGCGTCCCCCGCATTCGAAACGCCGATCGCCGCCGCGATAGCGAAGCCCCAAGCGCCGATCAGTCACCTCTGCGCCCGGTGCCGGTTCCAGCAGCAGGCGCGTGCGTCTCCTGGCTTCGTCCGGATCCGGCTTCAGTGAGGTTGCACGCTCGATCTCCAGGACATGGCGCTGCGTCACGGGTGCACCGTCCGGGCCTGATCGCACGACCGTGATGACGAGGCGCGCGGGATACGGCTTCGCGGCATCGTCGAACTCCGCAACGGTGTCGTGGATGGGAACCACGATCTGCGGCGCGTCGCTCCTTCGGGTCGCTGCCGAGAGCCGGCGGATGCGGGGCGCGCCGGCCGTCCGCTCGATTTCCAGGGTCAGTTCGAGCCCGGACGGCTGACCGACCGGGCGAAGCAGGAAGCGAATGGGAGTCGCGTCTCGCGTCGGCCCATCGCCCCCGCTCGTCATCTCGATGGTCCAGTGCTCGAGACTCTCCTCGAGTGTTCGCACCTCATCTGGCGCTTCGAGCATCGAGCCGTCCTGAAGCGCGAGCGGGAGCCATGATTCGAGGGCCGACGCCGGCCCACCTTGCCCGGCACCGACCTCCACGCTGCCGTCGAAGCTATACCGCTTGCCGCACACTCCTTCGGTACGCACGAAGTCAACGGGGTCGGTCGAGAGCTCCGTCGCGCGCTCTTCGACAATGAGAACGCCCGACAGCCGTGTTACGCGCGCGCGGCCCCACTCGAGTGGCGGCGCTGAGGTGCGACGCAACCGAACCTCCAACTCGACGCCCTGTCGCGCGCGACGGCAATCTCGCAGCAGCTCGCCCAACCGCGCTCGCGCCTCGGACTGGCCGTCGTGCACCGCCACGGCCGCAGGAGGTGGAATGACCTCGTCGGCAGGCGGTCCGAGAGAGGAGACGGCCAGGGCAAGGGGAAGCAGGACTGTTCCAAGCGTCATCGTGGGCTCCTTTTTCTTCGCACTCCCCCGGATGCGCGGGAATGCGGCGACACTCGCATCCGCTCGTATCTACTGGCACCGGGCCGCGGGTACGCACTGCGAGGCGGTGGCGGACGGCACGCCGTTCTGGCAACGCGCGATGCCATCGGCGCCAACCGTACACGTGGAATCCATCCGAGCTCCGCAGGTGGTGCCTGTCGTACTGAGCTGCTGGCATTGCGCGCCAGGCTCGGTCGCGCACACCATGTCTTCACCGTACACAGATCGCTTGCGATCGCACCAGAAGCACTGCGTGCCTGCCACACAGGGCTGTACGGCTCTCGGACAGCCGGGCGTGATCGTTCCGGGAGCCGGATCAAGGCAGCGCTTATCGGTGTACGACCCGAGTTGCGGCACTTGTGCGGTGCACAATGCCGCAAAGGCTGCAAGCGCCACCCAGCCCGTCGAGGCGTTTCGAATCACTGAAATCGGCGAGAGATTACGCGGCGTCATGTTCGTCGTCCCTTTCGTGCGTTGCTGCCTTGCTGGCCGGCCGCGATTCGTCGCGCGTTCCAAGTATGCGCGCGAGGCCTGATCCGAGGAGAGTTCCGAATTCGCGTGATCGAGATGTCCGCCTGCGATTCCATCGTGCGGAGCAGTCGCCTGTTCGATGTCACCCAGCCAGCCAGCGCGGCGTCCTCGTCGTGCAGGTGATTGCCCAGACTCCAGTGCCGCGCGAATTCAAACGCGACCTTGGCAACACCTGCCTCGAGAGCACGGAGTTCCCCGTCGAGGTCTCGATCAATCGTCGCCGCATTCAAGGCTCGAGCGCGGGCAAGCTCACGCCGGAACCGCGCCACGCCTCCAAGCTCCCCGAGTTCACGCTCGACGCAGAACAGAAGCCAGCGGTCCGCTTCCTCGGAGTAGTTCGAGCCATCCGCCGCCTGGTGGAGCGATGCGAGGAGCCTCAGCGAAGTCGTGCACATCCGCGATCGGGCTGCATCGATCGTCGCTTCGCGATCGCGTAGCCCTTGCCGGAACCAAGCACGCGCGCGCTCCGCTGTTTCGCGGCTCCACTCCTCCAGGCACTCCGCGCATCGTGCACAGAGGGGCATCGTCGGGCGCGCCACCTGAGTCCTGCCCTGCTGGCGCGAGGCTGCCCGAACGGCAGACGCGTCTGCCAGCAACGCGGCCCACCCCGATCCCGCGCCTTCGAGCAGCGCAGAAGGATCGGCGTAGTTGATCGGCCGCCTGTCGGCAATCACAGACGCGGGGGAGCGCCAAGTACCGTTCCGGGGAACTGCCCGAATCATGCGATCAATGGCAAGTCGGTCGCGCTCGCCGCGGCGTTCCTCGCCTGCGATCGCGTCGAGCGCGACCGCAAAGTCGCGCTCGGCCGCGACGACTTCCTCGGACACAATGGCCACTGCTCGCCGTGACGAGGGCTCATCGAGCCACTCCATAAACATGCTCGGCTCGCTCAGCGCGCGAGCGAGACTGGCAAAGTCTCGTGGAGAAAGCGAGGAGCAAAGCGCCGTGTAACGAGCGTGGAAGCACGATTCGAGCAGCGCGACTCCAGCCGCTCGTGCAGCATCCGCACCCAGCGTGTCAGGGCCAAACACTGCGGTGAGGTGCGGCACTGCCGCGGCCGGTGATCCCAGCGCCATGCAGACACGTGCCGTCGAATCAAACGGATGACCTGAGTCTCCGCCCTCACGGTCGGTTGTGCCGGCGCGTGGTGGTTCGCTTGGCGGCGAGGCAGGCAACGGAGCGGATGCGATGGCGCTGCACGCAAGCGCGAGGAAACTGACGGGAAGGCGCCGTGTCATCGCCATGGAGGTCATCATTTCCAAGAACTCATCTCTTCGGTGCGGATCTTTGCATCCGAAAGCTCCACACGGGTCAGAACCGTGGATCCAAGCCCATCGCTTGCTCCATCGCCGGCCAATCCGATAGAAAGCACGACGACGCGCGAAGACGCAACGGAATCGCCCACGTTGAGCGAAGGCGGCTGTGCCCTCCATGGAGGACGCATCTCGAGAACCGCATCGGTCGTCCAGACCCCGGGTGCAATTGCCCCGTCGCTCGTACACACTGCCTGCCACCCCGATTGTCGCAAGATGCGAACCGAAGCCAAGTCCTGAGCGAGCGGTGACAGCGTTCGCACCATGATTCGCATCATGAGCGGAGGCGGCGATGAGGAGCTTGATGGCGTCGTTGCAACGACCCGAAGTTGCGCAGTCGACATGGCCAGGCGGGCCGATGGTGCAGGATTCCCCGCGACGGATGGCTCCGTGGACTGCGCTTCATTCGATTCAATTGCGATGGCATCGACGGCAAGTTGAAACCTCGCAGCCGCCGTCCAAGCGATTCGCATCCGCGCGACAGGCCGTTCCCTCGGTTCCTGGCACGCATCGGTGCGATGTTTCGCCAAACCGGATGGAGTTGCGAGGACCCCGACTTCAGATGACTGCTCACCTGCAACTCTTGGTGAAAGTCGAAGATCCACTGACAGTGTCTCTCCCGGCGCGATCGATTCTTGCGTCGCGATCGCCTGGGTACATCCGCAAGTCGGCACGAGGCGCACTCGTTCAAGCCTCTCCCCCGCGAGATTCCTCACGTGAGATTCCTCACGTGAAATCGGCAACGGAGCCCATCCAGTGGCACTCGTCCAAGCTCGATTTCACCCAAATTCATGAGACCATCAACGGCGAGGCCTTCTGAGATATGAGAGGAGTGCACCTCTAGGACAGCGGACGCTTGGAAGCCAGAACCCGTCGCCGCCACCCGTGCATCATCATCCATGCAGGCGCAAACCAGTCCGAGGACGATCGCGTAGCAGAGGCCTCGACTTGCCTGTGGAAACCAATGACACCGGCCTCCGATTCGACGGTCGGATTCAGCACAGGCGGCTGATCCAATTCCCTGAAGTTGAGTAACGCAAGCACGCACTTTGCGGATGATGGAGGGGAGGAATATCTTGTCAACCTGTTTTAAACAAGTTTTTGAAAATTACCTCGCACATCTGATTTGCCAGAGCCGATTTTCCGTGGCCATGTAGCGACCCCGCGACCGTCGCTCGCAGGATGGCCGGACTAGCAGTGGCTTTCATCCCAAGATCGCGAATCGGGTACCGTCCAGGCGTGTCGCTCTTTGCCTCGACTCGCCCGCTCGATGGTGAGCGCTGCCCCCTCGTCGTCGTCGCCGTCGAGCGCGCCGTCGATCGCTCTCCCGACGGTCTCACCTACGCGCTGCCCACGTCCCTCGCACACCTCCCCGATGGCGCGCGTGTCGAAGTGCCGCTCGGCCGAGGCGAGACGCCAACGGCAGGATGGATCGTCCGCCACATCGCCGCGACCGAGGACATCGGTTTTGCGCGTGAGAAGATCAAGCCCATCCTTGGGCAAGACCCATCGGGCGTCATCCTCCCCAGCGAACTCATGCAGTTTGCCCGCTGGATCAGCGCGTACTACGCGTGCCCGATCGGCATGACGCTCGCGTCGATCCTTCCCGCCGCCGTCCGCAAGGCGATCGGCCGCGTCGAGCGCACGCTCGTCGACCTCGCGCCATCGCTCGAAGGCCTCGCGAAGATCACGAAAAAACAACAGCACGCGCTCGACGTGCTCGCGACGCTTCCGCGTCCGATCGAAATCGCCGACCTCGCCGAAGCCGCGGGCTACTCGACCAACGAACCGCTCAAGCGCCTCATCGCCACTGGCCATCTGGTCGCCACCCGCAAGACTTCGGTGGAAGCCGGCTTCATCGCCCGTGCGGGGAACATCGCGCCCGCTCCCACGCCGACCGATGAGCAACAAGCGGCAATCACCGCGATTTCCCGCGATTTTGGCCAGTTCGCGCAGCACCTCGTGTTCGGCGTCACTGGCTCGGGCAAAACCGAAATCTACATCCGCCTGCTCGAGGAATGCGTCTCGCGCGGCAAGCGCGCAATCCTGCTCGTGCCCGAAATCTCGCTCACGCCGCAGACCGTCGGCCGCATCGCCGCGCGCCTCGCCAACCGCAAGGTTGCCGTCCTTCACTCCGGCCTCACCGACGCGCAGCGCAACCAGCAGTGGACGCTGTTGTGCGATGGTGGCGCCGACATCGTCGTGGGCGCGCGCAGTGCTATTTTTGCGCCGATTCCCGACGATTCGCTCGGTCTCATCGTCGTCGACGAGGAGCACGAGCCCGGTTACAAGCAAGATTCCGCACCGCGCTACCACGGACGCGACTGCGCGATCCGCCGCGCGCAAATCGCCAAATGCCCCATCGTTCTCGGCAGCGCAACGCCGAGCCTCGAAAGCTGGATGAACGCGGTCGAGCGCAAGATCTCCACGCTGCACCGCCTGACCAAGCGCGCTCCCGGACTCAACACCCCCAAGGTCACCGTCGTCGATTTTGGCGCGGAACGCCGCGAAATACGCGATCGGCGCGTGAACCTCATCGGCCCCACCCTCCGCGAGGCGATGCTGAAGGCATTTGCCGACGACGGCCAGGTGCTGCTCCTGCTCAACCGCCGCGGCTACGCCAACTACATCGCCTGCAGCGATGCGCGCTGCGGTTGGAAGTTCAACTGCAGCGCATGCGACGCGGGCATGATCTGCCACATCGATGAATCCGGCAGCACGCGGCGCAGCTATGTCCGCTGCCATCACTGCCTCGCCGAGCAACTTCTCCCGAAAAACTGCCCCGACTGCGGCAAACCCGTCACCGTCTTCGGCCTCGGTACCCAACGCGTCGAGGAGGAACTTACCCGCCTGTTCCCCTCGCTCATCGAGGGCGAAACCATGCTGCGCGTCGACGGCGACACCATGCAGACCGCGCAGCATTTTCACGATGCGCTCGAGCGTTTCGGCAAGGGCGAGATCCGTTGCCTCATGGGCACGCAGATGATCGCGAAGGGGCTCGACTTCCCCAATGTGCGGCTCGTCGGCGTCGTCAGCGCCGACACCGCCCTCGCGCTGCCCGATTTCCGCGCGGGCGAACGCACGTTTCAACTCGTCTCCCAGGTCTCGGGCCGCGCCGGCCGCGGTGAGAAGCCTGGCCGCGCCGTCATTCAGACCTTCGAGCCCGACACCCCCGCCATCTGCCTCGCCGCCAGCCATGATTTCGAGCGTTTCGCCACCGCCGAACTCGCTGATCGCCGGGCTTTCAGCCTTCCGCCCTACCGACGCATGGCCCGCCTGGTGCTGCGCCATCCCGGCGAGTCAGAATGCGCCGCCCGCGCCGCCGCCCTCGCCGACGCGATGCGCCCGTTCATCGGTGGGGTCGAACTGCGCGGACCATCGGTCTGCCCGATCACCCGCATCGCTGGCAAGTATCGGCGCCAGATCGAGCTGTTGGCCGACAACCCAGCGGAAATCAGCCGCGTTCTCGCCGAGGCCCGCAGCCAAGGGCTGCTCAAGCTCGGCGAAGAACTCGCAGTCGATGTCGATCCGATCAACACGCTGTAAACCATCTGTAAGCGCCCGCGATATGCCCTACAATCGCCCCGCTTCAGGCCGAGCGATTCATGCATTTGAACATGCATTTAAACATGGGTCGACCTGGCGAAACTTATGTACTTGAACGGGAGTTCATGCAAATGGCCCAGCTGGGTCCCAACTCGGACGGTTCTCAACCACACGCACACCAGTCCATCAACGGCTGGCAGTCGGACTATGTTGAGTCGCTCTACGCGCAGTACAAGTCCGACCCAACCAGCGTTGGAGCCGAGTGGCTCAATTTTTTCCGAGGCTTCGAGCTCGGCCTTCAGCGCGAATCCGACGCGCCGCCTACGACTGCGACCGTTCCCGCTGCGGCTGTTTCTAGCCCAGTCGCCACCACGATCGCGCGTGATTCCCGCGAGACCGACCGTCCGGTTTCCACGCAGAGTTCCAGCGAAAGTCTCGACCAGCGCCGCGTCGACGACCTGATTCAGCGCTATCGAAACTACGGCCATCTCGCCGCGCAACTCGATCCGCTCGACACCACGCGACCGTTCCCCGACTTGCTCACGCTCGAAGCTGTTGGCCTTGGTGACCAAGCACTCGAACGCGCGTTTGACCCGGGCACGCTTCCGCTCAGCAATCCATCTCCGCTCGGCGAAATCATCTCTTGCCTCGAGGAAACCTACTGCGGCTCGATGGGCATCGAGTACGCGCACATCGGCAACTTCGATCGCCGCGCCTGGCTTGCCAAGCGCCTCGAGGCCGCACGCAACCGACCGAACTTCAGCGTCGACATCAAGAAGCGCATTCTCTCCAAGTTGCTCGAGGCCGACAGTTTTGAGAACTTCCTCGCCAACCGATATGTGGGCAAGAAGCGCTTCGGACTCGAAGGCGGCGAGTCGCTCATTCCGATACTCGACCAAATGCTCGAGGCAGGTCCCGCGCTGGGAGTGCAGGAATTCACCGTTGGAATGGCTCATCGCGGCCGTCTCAATGTGCTTGCCAATATCGTCGGCAAGGATCTGCAGCAGATCTTCACCGAGTTTGACGAGGCGTGGACCGCGGCATTCGCGACCGGTGGCGGCGATGTGAAGTACCACATGGGCTACTCGAAGGAGTCCACGACTTCGACGGGTCAGAAGTTGCACATCGTTCTTGCCGCCAACCCGTCGCACCTCGAGTTCGTGAACTCGGTGGTGTTGGGCCGTTGCCGCGGAAAGCAACGCCTCATCGGCGACACCGATCGCAAGATGGTCGTGCCCATCATCATCCACGGCGACAGTTCGTTCCCGGGCCAGGGCAGCGTCGCCGAGTGCTTCAACATGATGCATCTCGACGGCTACACCGTCGGCGGCGCGATCCATGTCGTGGTGAACAACCAGGTCGGCTTCACCACCAATCCACGCGACACTTTCGGCGGCAACTACTGCACCGATATCGCCAAGGCCTACGACTGCCCGATCCTCCATGTCAACGGCGACGACGCCGAGGCGTGCGCATGGGCGGCGCGATTGGCGATGGATTGGCGCAACGCCTTCGGCCACGACATCGTCATCGAGATGTGGTGCTATCGGAAGAACGGTCACAACGAGACCGACGAACCGATGTTCACCCAGCCCCTCCTCTACAACCGGGTGAAGAAGGCGCGCGCCGCGTTCCGCACCTACCGAGCCAAGCTTGTTGAGGAAGGCGTTGTCACCGACGCGGAAGTCGAGTCGATGCTGGCCGCGCGGGTATCCATCATGGATGGCGCGCAATCCGCCGCGAAGAAGCAGCCAATCGATCCCGTCGTTGATCCATTCAAGAGCGTGTGGAGCGGCCTCTCGCGCCAATACTCGCACGAGCCCGCCGCCACCAAGGTTTCGTTCGACACGCTCGAACTCCTCGCGAAGAAGCTCGGTGAGATTCCTGCTCACGCCGTCGCGCACAAGACGGTCGTGCGACTGCTCGAGGCCCGCGCCTCCGCCATCGCCACCGGCACCATCGACTGGGCTCTCGGCGAACTTCTTGCCTACGCGTCGCTGCTGGCCGAAGGACATCCGATCCGTCTCTCTGGTCAGGATGTCGAACGCGGCACCTTCAGCCATCGCCATGCCGTGGTGAACTGCCAGCAGACCAACGAAGGTTTCTGCCAGCTCAACAATCTCTCCGACGATCAGGCGCGATTCTGCGTGCACAACTCGCCGCTTACTGAGAGCGCGATCCTCGGCTTCGAGTACGGCTATTCGCTCGGTGATCCGCGCATGCTCGTCATTTGGGAGGCGCAGTTCGGCGACTTCGCCAACGGCGCGCAGGTCATCATCGATCAGTTCCTCTCCTCGGGCGAGGCGAAGTGGAAGCGCTCCACCGGCCTCACGCTGCTGCTTCCCCACGGCTACGAAGGCCAAGGCCCTGAGCACTCGAGCGCACGACTCGAGCGCTTCCTTCAGCTCTGCGCCGATGACAACATGCAGATCGTCTACCCAACGACATCTGCGCAGATGTTCCATCTCATCCGCAAGCAGGTGAAGCAAGGTTTCCGCAAGCCGCTGGTGGTGTTGACACCGAAGTCGATGCTGCGACTTCCCGCGGCCATGAGCCGCGTCGAAGGTTTCACCGATGGCCACTTCCGCGCGGTGCTTTCCGATCCAGGCGTCGCGCGCGATGCGGGCGATGCCGTGAGCAAGATCATCTTCTGCTCAGGCAAGATCTATCACGAACTCGCAGCGCAGCGCGACAGGAGCGGCCAGTCCGCGACTGCCATCGTGCGCATCGAGCAGCTCTATCCCTTCCCTGATGCGGGGATCACCAAGGCGATGTCGACCTATCCCAACGCGAAGAAATTCGTCTGGGTGCAGGAAGAGCCGCGCAACAAGGGCGCGTACCGCTTCGCGCAGGCGCAACTTCGGGAACTCTGCGGCATCGAGGTCGGCTACATCGGCCGCCCCGATTCGGCGAGCCCTGCGGTCGGAAGCCAGAAGCAGCACGCGATCGAGCAGGACAAGATCCTCACCGAAGCGATCGGCGCCGCTAAGGCGGGCGATGGACCTGCGGGCGGACCCATGAATAGAGATGCGAGTAAGGACGGAAGCAAAGAGAAGTCCACGCAAAAGTGATTCGCGCCCGATTGAACCAGCACGACGAGATCAACTGACATGGCTGTCGACATCACGATCCCCTCCCCCGGCGAATCCATCACCGAAGTTTCTCTGAGCGGTTGGCTCCTGGCCGACGGCACCTATGTCGAGAAGGACGATCTCCTCGCCGAGATCGAGTCCGACAAGGCGACGCTTGAATTGCGCGCGCCCGCTGCGGGAATGCTCAAGATTTCCACGGCGAAGGGCGACGCCATCAAAGTCGGCGCCGTCGTCGCTTCGATCGACACCAGCACCGCCAAGCCGGCGACCGCTCCAACCGCAAGCGCCGCTGCAACCCACGCAGCTGCTGCAACAACCGCCTCCGATCCGTTCCGCGCCTCGAGCGTTGCGAAGAAGGTCGCCGCCGAGAAGGGCGTCGATCTCGCGCATCTTGCGGGATCGGGTCCATCGGGACGCGTGATGAAAGACGATGTGTTGGCAGCGACCTCCAAGCCCGCGGCCTCAACGGAAACCAAGCCCGTTTCAGTCACCGCATCGCCAAGTTCCGCATCAGGTCCTGCATCAGGCGGCGCCATTCCTGCCGGTAGTCGTGGCGTTCGTCGCGAGAAGATGACGAGGCTTCGGCAGAAGATCGCCGAGCGCCTCGTCCACGCGCAGCATTCGGCGGCGATGCTCACCACCTTCAACGAGTGCGACATGACCGAGGTCATGCGCTTGCGCACCGAGCACAAGGATGCATTTGAGAAGCAGCATGGCGTTGGCCTCGGCTTCATGAGTTTCTTCGTGAAGGCTGCAGTGAGCGGCCTGCGAAAGTATCCGCGCGTCAACGCCTACATCGTCGGCCAGGGTTCCGAGATGGAAGTCGAGTTCCACGACTACTGCGACATCGCCGTTGCCGTCGGCACCGAGAAGGGACTCGTTGTCCCCGTGCTGCGCAACTGCGAGGGGCAGAGCTTTGCCGGCATCGAAGGCGCGATCAAGGATTTCGCCACTCGTGCGAAGGCCAACAAGCTCGGCGTTGATGAAATGACCGGCGGAACCTTCACCATCTCCAACGGCGGCGTGTACGGCTCGCTGATGTCGACGCCGATTCTGAATCCGCCGCAGTCGGCGATCCTCGGCATGCACACCATCAAGAAGCGCGCCGTCGAGGATCCGAAGAACCCCGGACAAGTCGCCCTTCGCCCGATGATGTACCTCGCGCTGAGCTATGACCACCGCATCATCGACGGCGCGGAGGCAGTCGGCTTCCTCGTCCACATCAAGGACATGATCGAGAAGCCCGAGCGCTTGCTCTTCTGATCCGATCCCACATCGACCAAATGAAACGGCCCCCGAATTTCGGGGGCCGTTTCATTTGTGTGTGCATCGAACTATCGCGCGGCCATCTTCTTCTGCTCATCCTTCTTCTCGGCATACACCAACTCGCCGTCGGTGGGCAGACCCATGTAGCCAAGCACATCGTTGATGATGTGACCGACCGCGGGACCGGCCAGCGCGCCACCGCCGGTCGCACCGCCCGTAGCCTTCGCCTTCTTGTCGGGATCCTCGATGGTCACCAGCACGATGATTTCGGGTCGGTCGAAGGGCGCACCCGCGATAAAGCTCGCCATGTAGCGATCGGCGAAGTAACCGCCCATTTCCTTGGTGAGCTGCGCAGTGCCCGACTTTCCGAACGCGGGATACACAAGGATTTCCTTGAGTTTCTTGCCCGTTCCTTCGGTGATGACCTTCTGCATCACCTCGCGCGACTCGCGCACCGCGTTGGTACTGAGCACGGGCATCGAGCCCGTGAGCGAATCGTGCGCGAACGGCTGCAGCGAAAGCGGAACCATGTCTCCTTCGCGGCAGAAGGCGCTGAATGCGCGCACCAACTGCAGCGGTGTGACGGCAATGCCTTGACCGAACGACACCGATGCGAGCGCGCGTGTCTTGCTACTCCACTCATCAGCGCGCGGCATGAGGCCTTTGCTTTCGTTCTCGACGCCGACGCTAGTGCCAACGCCGAACTTCCACGCCGCCAAGCAGCGCTTCATCTCGTCGCTACCCATGCGCATCGCGATGGTCGCCATGCCTGCGTTCACCGACTTCACCAGCACCTGCTCCCAAGTCCGCGTTCCGTAGCTGCTCGTGTGCGCCTCGCGAATCGTGCGTTTGGCGCGGCCGTCGACCAGAGTCAGCGGACCGCTCGGCAATGAAATCGTCTCGTCACGGCGAGCAAACCCATGGTCCACCGCCCACGCCCAGACGAACGGCTTGAAGATGGAACCGGGCTCGAAGGGATCGGTCGCCCAGCGCATGCGGGCAAGCGCGGCGTCGCCCTTGGCGAAATCGGTTGTGATCGGATCGCGCCCGGTATTGCCGCGGATGCGCGAGTACGCCGCCAGAATCTCGCCAGTGTGAGCATTGATCACCAACGCTCGGCCACCCGAAGCGTTCGCCGCGTCGACAACTTCATTGACGCGCGCCTCGACCATTTCCTGAATGACGATGTCGATCGAAAGACGCACCGAGTCGCCCGCGTCGCCCGCGCGATAGCCGCCGGGTGGAATCGAAATCACCGAGCCGAGTCGCGATGCGAAGTAAGTCGTGTATCCGGGCTTGGAACTCAGGCCCTTGTTGGCAATGCGCTCGATGCCACTGCGCCCGACGGTTTCCTCAGTGCCAGGAAGCAGCTTCGCGTAGGCGAGCGCTGGCGCGGCTGTTTCCAACTTCTGCTCCGCCGCAAACTGATCGCGGTCGCGCTGCGTTGTCTTGGCCTTCACCAACTTCGAGGTCGCCATCGTGTCGAGCAAGTCCTCGTCGAGGCCACCGCCCATCTGCATGGTGAGGGACCACGCCTTCACGCGCGCCTCCACTTGACCGTCGACCTCACCAAGAATCGCGGTCGCGATCGTGTTGGCGGGCATGTCGATGAGCGGACTCAGCGCCGTTGCGAGCTCGCCAACCGGATCGTCGATCACTCGCGCGTTCTCGCCTCGAGAAAGAAGCTGGATCGCCTCGATGTTGTACGCATACGCCTCGCGATACAGCGAGCGCACATCGACCACCAGCGGAATGTCGGAGACGACATCAATGCCGGTCTTGCCAACGATTCCCGCGGCAATGTCGCCGTAAGGTCGCACCCGCTCCTGCTTCGGTTCGAAATGCGCGGCGCGCACGATGCTGGTGGGTCCGCCCGCTTCCTTCGCCGTGCGCAGCAGGCGGATCTGCTCATCATTGAGCGCCTTCTCCACAACGATGTAACGCGGAAGCTCCAGCCATTGGTCGGGCTGCAGATCACCCGATGCGGGCAACTTACGCAGCGTCGCCGGCACGCGCAGATGGTCGCCGACCTTTGGATCGAGATCGACGATGCGATGAACGATCTCGTCCTGAGGAACACCGAGCATCGGCCCGAGTTGGGCTGCGAGCTCGCTGATCGGATCAAGAATGATGCGATCGTGCTCGCGCGCCTTTCCTGCAGCGATGCGCTTGGCAACGACTTCGTTGCGCATTTGCGTGTCGCGGTAGAGATCACGCACATCGAGGTAGAGCGAGCCGCCCAACGCGTCGAGCGCGAGCGTTCTGCCGAATCGATCGAGAATCTCGCCGCGCGGCAACGGATCGGAAACCGAAATCTGTTGCGCGAGCTTTCCGTTGGCGTCTTGCATCGACGCAATCAGCTTCGGCCCAGGGTTCGTCTTCAACTGCACCACTCGAAAAGTGATGCCTGAAATGCCGACCGCCGTTGCCGATACAAGAATGCACGCCCATCGTGAAATCGAATGGGCGCGCGTTGCGGGCTGGGAGTCCTGACTGCGTGGCTCGTTCATCCGCTGATCTCCTGCTGCTTGCGAAGTTGTTCTGGCTGCGCGACGGTGAGGGGATCACCGATCGCCTCCTCGGTGGCCTTCGAAGGGTCGTAGCGGAATGGCACCGATTTGTACTCGGCGTACTTTTTCTCGCCGATGCGATCCTTGATCGCCGTGGCCGTGGTTGCTCGCGCGACCTTCACCTGAAGACGCACGCGCTCACGCTCCGACTCTTGGATACGAAAGTGGATCCGGCTGATCTCAGCCGCGCGATCGATGCGCTTCTGCCGATTCACTAGCAGCGCGCCATACATGGCGCCGAGCACGACGATGACCGTTGCAATCTTCGCGAACATGAGGCCTCCATGCCTCGCGCCCAGAGTGCGGCGCGCGTTCACTTTTATCTATCAGTTGGCGAGCGCGACCTTGATGCTCGATCCGAGCTTCAACTTGGACTCGGCGGTGAGCCCGGGGTTCAACGCAATGATCTGCTTCGACTTCGAGCCATTGCCCAGCGAGCGTGCCGCGATCGACCAGAGCGTATCGCCCTTCTTTACGGTGACCGTCTTGTACTTCGCCTCAGCGGGTGCGGGAATTGCGGGCGCGGGTGCGGGAGCAGGCGCGATCACTGCCAGCGACTGAACAGGCGTATCAATCACCTGCGGAACAGCGGATGGATCAAGCACAGTGATGTCGGGGACCTTGATGGTCTGGCCGACCTTGAGCTTCGTCGGTTCAATACCGTTGTACTTCACCAACTTCGTAGCAAGCGACTTCTTGTTGTAGTACTTCGCCGCGATCTTCTCGGGGTTGTCGCCCTTGACCACGGTATGGGTGCGCTCGGCGGCAACGATCGGCGCCGCTGGCGGCGTATAGATCGGGTGCTGGAACTCTTCGCGCGCCGGAACCGGCTGAACAAGTTGAACGCCACCGATCGTCGCGGGGCCATCTGGACCGCGCAGCGGATCGTCACCAAAGTGGCGAACCTCAGCGAGATCATCTTGATGACCGGGCAGCGGCTTGGTGGTCTCGTAGCTCACGAGCGTCTCGGGCGATCCGATCTGCGAACCGCGCGCAGAGAGATGATCGGACACCAATATGCCCACGAAGAGCAGGAGTCCGAAACCAATGACCATCACCAATTTGTTTTCGCGCGTCATGACTGAGCTTCCTTGCTTCAGCCTTGCTGCTCGCCATCGTCCGTCGTGCGTCATGCACGTGCCTTCGGATCCGACGACTCTCGCATCAAGATGTTTTTGACAATGTTGCCAACGACTTCACGCAGTGACCGAAGGGCCGTCGACCATGACAACCCTAAGCTTTGCCGATCGCGCCCGCGGGTTCTCCGCGGATTCGCGATCCGATGCTACCAAAGCTCCAGAAGTAATCTCGTGAACGAGACCACTCTTTCGCATGGCGGCGAAACCTTGCTTCACTATGCGATCTTCGAGGCTATGAAACCCGATGATCGCGATGCGTGCCCGCGGTGCGATCCAACTCGGTTGGCCTTCGTGAGTGCGCTGCGCGGCGCGGCGAATTGAATCGATCAGCGCGTCAAGCGCGCCCATCTCGTCGTTCACCGCGATGCGAAGCGCCTGGAAGGTCTTCGTTGCCGGATGCATCCGCGAAGCGTGGGCGCGGGCGCCGTAAGACTCCCGAACCAGATCCGCAAGTTGCGCCGTGGTGGTGATCGGCGAAACCGCGCGAAGCGCCACAATTTTTGAGGCGATCTTGCGGGCCATTGGGTCTTCGCCGTAACGCGAAATCAACTCGGCTAAATCACGCTCGCTGGTGGTGGCGATCAAGTCGGCGGCGGTCATTCCCGACGACGGATCAAGCCGCATATCGAGCGGCCCGTCACGCATGAAGCTCATGCCGCGCGCGGGGTCATCGACTTGCGAAGAGGCGAAGCCGAGATCGGCGAGCACGAGGTTGGCAACCAGACCGCGGCGATCAAGCTCCCGCCCCACTGACACAAAGCTGCTGTGGATCGCCAAGGGAGCGATGCCCGATGCGTCCTGAACCCGGCTGGTGGCGAAGGCGAGGTTTGATCGGTCGAGATCAAAGAGCGCGACCTTTCCGGTTGGACCCAACCGATCAGCGATCGCCGCCGCGTGTCCGCCCCGCCCAACAGTCAAATCGACATAGACCTCGCCCTGAGCGGGAGCCAGGCCCTCAATGACCTCTGTGAGCAGCACCGGGAGGTGTCCCGCGGCGCCATCCGTAATCAGTTTGGAAGACTCATTCACGGGTGGCGGTCGCTCGGAGCCGTAACCCCACTGGAAAGCGTGGCCGCTTCCGGCTTTGGTTCGGCCTCAAGGTGGCTCTGCCATCGATTGCGAAGCGCGATCTTCAGCCCGACGGCGCCGATCGCTCCAAAGAGCACAATGGACACGGCGTACAGAATTCGAAGTCGAACGATCTGTTGGATCGCAAGCGCACCCAGCAGCACGCCCAGAACGCCGAACGAGAACGACAACGCGTACAGGGCGATCACCGCCCGCTTCACGCCGCCCAGCGAGCGCTTGGCGATGTGGTGAATGTGATTGGCGTCGGCCGTCGACATCGATACGCCAGCGATCTTGCGCCGCAGAATCGCCAGCGAAGTGTCCATGATCGGCAGCGCGAAGATGATCAAGCCCGCGAACACCAGGTGGGTGTCGCCCTTGTCCCCGAGCAGCAGGATCGACACGACGACCAAATAGCCGATCAGCAGGCTTCCGCAATCGCCGAGAAAAATAACCGCAGGGTTGAAGTTCCACGGCAAGAAGCCCAGCACGCTTCCCAGCAGCGCGAGGCATAAGACGATGCGCACGCCGGCCAGCGACTCGAACGGATCGGTGAGGTCGGCGCCCGCGGCCATCATCAGGCTGAGCGCCAGAAGACCCGTCGCCATAATCGCCGCCGAACCCGAGCAGAGGCCGTCGAGGCCGTCGATCAGGTTCATGGCGTTGCAGCCACCGAGCACGAATATTGCAATGATCGCGGTTCCGACCCAGTAAAAGATATCGCTGGAGTGAATCATGACCGGGCCGATGGTCATGAGCAGCGTGGACGCATCGCCAAGGAAAGGGGCAAGCGCTCCCTCAGCAACATGTGTCCCGATGTCTTGGACCGCCAGCGCTGCTGCGGCCACCAACTGTCCTGCGATCTTCAAACGCGGGTCCCAACCCCAGACATCGTCGGCAAGCCCGGTGAAGGTGATCGCCACGATGCCGATGACGATGGAACCTGGCACAGGTCCGAGCGAACCGCCTGGGCCATCGACAATGGCGTAGCTGTAGGCGATCGCCGCCATCACGCCGAGGAACACCGCAAATCCGCCGAGGTAGGCGATGGGAAACTTGTGTTGCTTGCGCGGATCATTCGGCTTGTCAATGATCTCCATCTCGATCGCAAGCTTGCGAACGAACGGCGTGGCGATCAGCGTGACCAGAAACGCAATGATGAAGACGCCGGCGTACCCATTGAGGAACTCGAGCGCGCTGAAGCGGGCCGAGCTGATGAGCGCGCCTGACTCCACGGACTTGATGGCGTCGGGCCCGATCGAGCCGGTTGGCATCGGGATCTGCAACGACTGACCAATGAGTACAGGATTGAGCATCAGGCTTTGCAAGGGGTCCAGCGCTGGATTCAGCATGGGGCTTAGCACGGGGCTCAACATGGGGCTCAACATGGGGCTCAACATGGGGCTCAACATGGGGCTCAACATGGCGCGCCCCCCGAAACCGACGCCGCAGTTGGAGTGGCGATGTCGCGCGAAACCAATTCAGTTGCAAGGTCCCGAATCGTCTGCACCAAC
>Ga0209086_10001215_pt1 | contig 21166 bp, 28 predicted proteins | sample M_130207_XF_Meta_FD_187312 | JGI IMG/M metagenome (GOLD analysis project Ga0209086, IMG submission 187312) | Freshwater microbial communities from Lake Montjoie, Canada to study carbon cycling - M_130207_XF_MetaG (SPAdes) (version 2) | ecosystem: Environmental > Aquatic > Freshwater > Lake... | reverse complement strand
CCACGCCGATCCGAGAATCAGCAGTCGTCGTGGCATTATCTGTGCCGTAGAGCACAATTTTATCCCCATTAGAGTTCACTCCAAATGCCCCGGGTACTCCATATCCTCCGTAGTTAAACACCAATGCTTTCCTTATTGTTGCCCCGACGTTCTCTTGGCCGATTACGAGATTGTCTGTGACCGCGACGCCGGTGTTCGCGGCTGAGTTAGGGCCAAGAACGGCGCGTGTCTGTCCGGTGATCGTCCCACCCGCGTTAACACTCCCCCCGCCAATCGCCACGTTCGTCGCCGCCGTGCCGTTGCCGATGGTGAGTGCGCCTGCGGTGCTGGAGGAGGCGGAGGTGGTGCTATAAACGGTCGTGTTACCCGATGCGTCGATGCCGAGTTTACGAGCTCCCGAAATGTAGAAATCTTGAGTCGAGCCATCAAGCGACAACCCTTTGTAGGACGAGCCAGTGCGATCATACGAAAGCAGACCAGAAATGTTTGATGCGTAATAAGTCTCAAGGCCAGCCCCGCTACTTGGAACAGTGCGACCTTGGACGAATAGGCCAGCGCCCGCGTTCATCGTGCCGCCAGAGAATACCGCCCCCGCGACCCCCACGCCACCCGCGACTTGTAGCGCACCGCTCGTCGTGCTGCTCGCTGCCGTGGTGCCGAACACCTTCAGCCCGCCAGAGCCTGTGATGTCGGTCGTGCCGCCGATTAGGAGGTTGCCGTTTGTCGCAGTAAAACGGGCTTTCTCAGAAGCGTTCACCATAAACTTTACGGCGCGATTAAGCACGCTCCCGATACCAACGGTTGTCGTGCCGGTATCGTAAAAGAAGTAGCCGTTAGCTACACCGGATGCGTTAAGATCAAGCTCAGAAAATGATCCTGTGCTATTAACAACAAGGGCACCCGTTCCAGTTGGAGTGATCGTTGCCAAGCCGTTCGCCCCCTGACCCAGCACCAAACTCGCGCCCGTGCTGCCGCCTGCGAGGGTGAGGTTGGTTCCGGAAGGGGCGGTGAGGGAGGTCAGCGTGCCGTTGGTGGTCCACGCCGTATTCGTGCCGTTCGTCGTCAGTAACTTGCCGCTGTTTCCGGGTTGCGGAGGAATGTCAGCTTCATCCGCGATCTCTGCGGTATTGGATGTGATCTTTTTGAGAAGGTCGAAATTGGAGTCGTTAAGGGATGGGTAGTTTCCGGCCATATTATTATTGGTTTTCGCTTAGGAGCTTTATTATTGAACGTTTGCTAGTGCCGCCGTGTAGTATGTAACCTTTTTTATTAAATCTAACTCTCGGTCATTCAAGCTTGGCGGAGTTAGGCCCGTGATTCCACGAGCAATGGCCTCATCATACATATTTGATGCTATCCGTAGCCATAGGTCATATTCCCTATCGTTAAGTGATGGTTGTATTCCGGCCATGTAGATAATCAGAGAGACTCTAAAGAGCCCTCCCGTATGGAAGGGCTCGAAGAGTACCCCTATTAGACGCCGGTGCAGGAGCTAAGACCGAGGTCTTGCGCGCAACGCTTATAGAGCACGGGAATCACACCATGCGGACGGCGAGCCTGAATGGCGCGCTCGATCTGGTAGATATGATAACCGAAGTCACCGAACGGATTGCAAGCATTGTCGATGATATTCCTCCACAGAAGCTCGCCCATCGTGAATTGCGGCTCGAACTTGAAGGTGCCCTCACCAACATAGCGCTCTGGAACCAACCGACGGAACGCGCCCTTCGAGACAAGGAATCCAACCTCGTAATCTGCATCAATCCATGCTTGGCTAGTGACGTTCTGATAGCCTTGTCCGGAACCACCGCTAATAGCGGTACGGGTGAGCGGCTCAATAAGAACGGGATTGCCGCTGCCATCAACGGTATTGAAGCGAAGCGGCTGCTGGTCAATGGCCAGCTTGATGCCACGGTAAGGATAGTCGATGAACGCATACTTTTTAAGCGAATCACCAACGCCCTTGTCATTGCCGGTAACGAACGCCAGAAGCTCCTGCTTGATCCCGGCTTCATTGCGAAGCACTTCGGTTTGCTCGGAAGAGCTAATGAACACCAAGTGCTGGCCCGCGCCGTCACCGAAGAACTCAGGCGAGAGATTGTCACGCATGTAGTTAGACAGAGCCACAAGGAACTTATGGGACACCGGAGAGGTCGGGAGACCACCGATGAAGTTGACGGCAACTTGATTGTAACCACCGCTCAAGATAGTCCCTAGCGAGGTTGAGCCGCTGAAGAGAACGGCTTTTACGCCGGACTTAACCAGAAGCTGATTGCGGTTGTCGGCAGACATCAGGGACTTAATGCCGTCCTTGAGATTCTGGCCCGCGATATTAAACGACTCGATAACGGAGTTGCGCGCCTGCTTAACGCAGATAGTTGGACCTTTTCCGCGCATGTTTTCAAGAGCGGTAGAGAACTCAACTTGACCGAATTCAGCCGCTTCACCAGAGATGCCGCAGCTCGCTTGAGCCGTGTCGAACACTGGACGGGTGAGGCTTTGGTTGGTAACTACGCGGCCCGTAACGAGAGTCTTGATGGTTTCACCAGCATTAGAGAGCGTGGTGCCGCCGTCGAAGACGTTAGCATATGGGTCGTTTAGAGCAATGAAACGGATGATTTCACTGCGAAGGATTGGATTCTGCGATGCGATGCCGTCGTTGTAATCGACTGCCTCGGCGCAGGCTGTAGGAAGGGCCATTGTATAATGATAGATAAGTTACTTGTATCCGGTGACTTATCTGAGCGTAAGTGCGCAAACCAGTCATCGGTGAATATATGGGTTTACCCCATCCTATTCCCGGCGACGGAACCTCTAACAGCGCCTTCGACGCGATCCGTGAAGCGGGGTTATCGGATCGAATCTATCCCCGCGATTCCGACAAATGTAGACTTATTTATATAAGTCAATACATTTCTTATAAAATATCAATAATTGTGGATTCCTATTTTGCGACAGGAACTCCATCTAGTCGATTCAGGTAGTTGCACAACGCCAAACATGCATTATACATGGCCTCCTTGCGGTCTGCACCGGCCTCTCCGTAAATAATAGACCCGGCTGGGTCGTAGAATGATATCGCGTACCCAGCCTTAGAACCATCCTCTTCTCTGATCCCTATGCCTAATCGCCTAGCCGCTGCGCACAGCTCTCCGCAGAACTTAAACTTATCCGTTTCAGTGTTTTCCATTAGATAAATCCCTTGGACCTCATGAACGAGTAGATATTCCAGATTGGAAACCTACCCCAGAATGGTCTTGTTATAACTACATTACCTCCAGATACATACGGTATTTCTGAATTAATAACCCTCACCCGTACGGGATTGCCGTCCGAGCGAGTTACATTGATGATCCCAACTCCGATTACAGCGGACTGGGATTGATTGGAGAAATTGCCTAAATCAATGTCGCAATTTCCAGCTCCGGGAACAATTACGCAATTCTTTATGATGATCGACTTGCATCCACCCTTGATGGTTATTGCGTTCTGCTTCCCGCTAACGATTTTGCAATCAACCACAGATACGTTCGAGCACAACCTATTCATATCAATAGCGTTCTCTCGATTAACGCCCATTCCGGAAATTACAGAGTTCTGTATTGAGCAGTTTTCTGCGTGAGAGAACTTCAGGATGTCGTCAAAATCCGCGCAGTCTAACCCCTCTTCTTTGGGGCATATAAAGCAATTCTTGAGGTGCTTGTCGCTTACATCTGCTACCGACAGGTAATTGTTATCTGGTTTTGTCATTTTAGGTTACTCGAAAGTTCCCAACTTCTCACCAGCCTCAATTGCATCAAATGCCTCGGTGAGTGAGGCTGGGATTTTAGAGCGATTCGGAACGGAGCTAGCTGAGCTTCCTCCGGAAATAGACCCAGAGCGAACGGTTGTCTTGGATGCGCTCTTAAACTTATCCAGAGCCTTTCGGCTGGACTCTACTTCATTTTTAAGCCTAGACACTTCGTCTGTAAGCCTAGCCGTCTTCCTGCGCTCTGCGTAGTAGGCCACGGAGTCCTCCACAACGCCAAGCATTGATGGGACATCTCTAACCTCAAGGTTCTTCTTGAGGAGGGCGGCGAGCTGTTTCTTGTAAGCGTTTGAGTCCTCGATTTCGGATTTCTGGTCTTGGGTCGCGCTAGCAGGGATATCCTCCTGCTTCAGCCAGTCTCGCTGCGCAATAGCGGTTGTCTTGAACTCCTCGATCAATCGCCCGGCATCCTCAATAGACTTCTTCTGTACCTCGGTCTGTTTCTTACTCTGCTCCTCGCGTTCAGAGAAGAATTCATTTGCGCGCTTGGTTTCATCTTCGATGAATCGCTTTTTATCTCGCTCGATCTGGATTTGCTCCATCATTGCGGACTCTAGGCGTTTACGATCAACCATAGGGAGAGCGGATAGGATGTTCTCAGCTGCCTCGGTTGCCGTGATCGTGGTGCTATTTCCGTCTGCACCGCGAACGGACACAGGGGAGGTCGATGACGAGAACTTAGTCCATCCCCCTTCATTGGAAATGAGCTTCAGAAGCGCGGGACTGGCTTGGCGGGCCGCAAGAATCTCGGTGATGCCCTTTTCGGCATACTCAACACGAGAATCAAACCTTGTCTTTAGTTCAGGATCACTATCCAGTTCGTATTTTCGCTTGAACATACGAAGTTCGTCAAGTTGGGTTTTTACCGCTTCCGATGTAGCGGGGTCGGCAGACTGCACGTTCTTGAGCTGTTCTTCAAGTTCCGCCACACGCTTAACCTTCTCATCTGATAGGCGTTTCGTTTCTGTAAATGTCATGTTCAGCCCCTCAACTTTCTTTAGGAGGGCTTGGATGCGCTTGGCCGTCTTTGGCTTGTCGTGCGGCAGAACCTTTAGATCATCATCGCTTGGCGCTTCTGGATCAACTGGTTCCGGCTTAACCTCGGATACATTATCGGTCGCGCTATTGGTTTCCTTCTTTTTTGGTGAGGTTGCCTCAAGGAGCTTTTCGCGGGAAACGTCCTCGTCGTTTACTTGCGGTTTAGGCTGCTTGCCTTCCGATTCAGCAAGCTTTGCATCAAGCTTTGAGTCGCTTTGTTTAGCTTCAAGCTTATCGTCATTGCTGGATTGTTCTTTATCTGGTTCAGGTGCATTTCCCTGTTGCTCAATTGCATCTGCGACGGAATACCCAGCATCAACCTTTAAGAAGATGTCGGCTAGATTCTTGCCAGACTGGCTTTCTACAGGATTTCCATTGGATAAAACCTCGGTTGGAGGTTTGCCGATAATAATAGTTTCTGATTCAAATGGGTCTTTCATATTGTTCTATTGTTTTGTTAATCTAGTCCCCTGTTAAGAAGGTCTTCTTCTGATTTTTTCTTTTCATCAACGGCATCAGATAGCGCAACAATGGCGTCTATCGCCTTTGTGTATCCTTGGTTTATACCGGCAGAGAATAAAATTGCTGTCGCATCCTCTCCGTTAATAGATGGGATGTTTTCGCGTAGATAAAGCATTCCCTCTACCCCTTCCTGCGTGCTGAGCATTTGCCGCCATTTCAGGGCGGTGACTTTGGTTATCTTCATAGGTTGTTATTGAACAGGGGGTTGCTCCTGTTGTTGCGCTTGCGACGGGTCCATCATGGGGACGCCAGCTTGCTGTTGCGCTTGCGCGACCTGTTGTTTCTGATTAAGTGCCTCAATCGCCTTTTCGGCGGCGGCAATAAATGCCTTCTCTGTGTTTATCTGATCCTGCGGTATCATTTTCTTGTTTACGCCCTGACCCCAGTGGGCTGCATAATGTTGCAATCCAATCTGGGCAATCTGGGCATTTCCCGCCTTAATCACCTCCAGTATACTTGGCTTAAGGGTTTGCATATGAACCCAGTCGTTATCGTTTTGCAGAATTGGAGTTGGTTGACCAAGGGCAAGCGATGCGTTCTCGATTAGTTGCGAGCGCTGGGCCTCTATCTGGGACGATTGATCCCCATCGGGTAGAACGATAGATTGAATGAAGCTTTCGTCTCCAGATCCCTCTGCCATTATGCGAGCTAGGGCGGATTGACGGAATAATGGGTTGCCTATGACGGAGGCAGCGAATGCAGCGCGTTTCTGAGCTGCGAACTCAGTGAATCCCATTATGGATTGGCTTGGAATATCTTGTCGTAAAAGCTCAATCTCTTCGTCCGTAAGTTTCTCTTTGAGTTCTTTGATCACGGCCTTGGCCTTATCGTCTGGAGAGTCCGGGTCTGTGAGGCGTTTTGAAATCGTGCGAATGAGTGGTGCGAACTGAATCAGGAATGTCTCCAGCATGTCCTCGCGAAGCTCCTGCTGGTCATTTACTTTTGCATTGATCTGGGCCGCCTTGATATCGGAGGGCTGAAGCGGGATGGGCGGAATAAATGAACCGATCTTCTCTCGCGCTATTTGAGATAGCTTCTGATCCAAGAGTTCGTATCCTTGGATGTCCTGTGGCATTGCGGCTGTATTGCCAGCAAACTGCGCGCCAGACACGATCATTGTGTCGGACGTGACGTTAAGCTTTACGTCATTAACGTTCTTTGCGTCACTTACCTGCAACTTCATCTTATTGGTCATTCGCAGGTTATCAACCGAGTCACAGCGGACTCGCTCAACCTGAACGGCCATGTCGTATAGAATCTGGCCAACTCCCCACACGCCGTGAATAGTTCCGTCACCGTAATCATACACAATGGTTGCTACGCAATCTTCCATTGAGTCGAACTGGTCAAGGGACTCATACAAAAGTCTTTTTTGACCAGAATTCTTTCCCGAATTAGATACATTGCTTCCGGGGGATTGATCGCTCATTATGACATAATGAGAAACTTTTCCGGTTGTCTCACGCGAAAACAAATGCCATGTACTGATAACCTTATATCCCTTGCTGTAGGCATTGCTCCATACGGCCTGACGAATTAGGTCGGTGTACGATCTAGCTTGAGAATAGGTTGAGTCGGTCGAGGGCGTTGTGGCTTCGTTAATAGCGTCTACAACAGCGTCATTTTTCCACTCATCGCGATCAGCCTCCTTGTTATTCTTCAGGAGAGCCAGTAACTCCGATGGCTTATAATCATACTTTGCCATGAACAGCGACGGCTCGGTGTCCATAACCTCAGTCCCTTGTGGAACGAATCCCTTATCCATGCGCAAAAGCGTGGGACGCCAATCATATTTATCGAAAAATGCGTTGAAGCAGAACGCGAATGTTGATACCTCGCGGGCGAGACCCCGCACATAGAAGTTCCACTTGGGCCATGAACGAATAGCCTTTGTAATTGTCTGGCGATAGAAACCCGTCTTCATGTCTCCGTCAGCCCACCCTCCGGGAAGCGCTGCGGACGTAAGGTACTTAGCCGTTTTAATCGGCATATAAAGGCGCGGGGCAACCTGCCTGCACTCGGATGCGAGAAAGCCGGTAGAGATGTTTGTTTTCCATCCCTTACCGGCGTTCTCTAACTTCTTTTGATTGTACGGTCGTTCGCCATTGATCTTAGAGGTAATCCTAGCCGCGTTCGTGATGCCTCTCTGCCAATCGGACTGAAGCGATGAACATACCTCGTACGCTTGGCTCGCGTCGGTTATGGTTCGATTATCTACACTTAGTTCTAGGCTGACTTCAGGTGCGTTGCCGGAGGTATTACCGGATGATTGTACCGATGACGTATTATCTGATTTTTTTGCCATTGACTTTGTTGGTCAAACTAGAGAGTTGGGAATAAACCAATTGTCAATATTAAACCGAGGTTATTGCCTATTTTTATGCAAAATATTGATCTTTTGCATAATTTTATTGGTTTTTGTCTCACTTTCCGTGAATAAAGTACGGAGAGCCCATTCCCTGAACGGCACTGAATTGGCAGCTATCCTTGTCGAAGAATACAGGTATAGCGCTTTCTTCGCCCTCCCCGAAACGCTGCTTGTCGATGACTATCTGTCCGTCCGGTTGATCCATCCACTTAACCATCTCCTCTGTCTTTGACACTGGGTCCATGGTGGTTGAATGCATGATTTCATCTATCTTCTTCTTTTTGAGTTTATTTCTCCATACTATAATGACATTAAATGCCGCGTTGCAAATGTCGGACGAACCAGCTACGTCTGATTTAGTTGGGACAGCGAACTCGTTTCCGCTAGAAACCTTACGCGAGTGGGCAACTAGGATGATATGACATCCAGTGTTATTGCAAAAGGTGGTAAGTTTATCTACGAAGTCGCGAGCACCGGCATAGTCCTCTCCTGATAGGCCACACTTAAACAGGGAATCAATTACGAACACGTCTATGCCGTGGCGCTTTCTTGCATATTCCATTGCGCTCATTAGGCGCGTAACGTTCACGGTTCCAATGCAGTCAAGGAAAAACATGGATTCATTCACCCAGCTAATGCACGCCTCAATCTCGGCTTTTTCAGAATGCTTCTTGCCCAATGCGCATCGGGTCATGTTGTATAGTGTCATGCCGGGCTTGATCTCAAGCGAGGCGTCCATTATCTTCTGGTTAGCGGCCAATAGGTGAAGCATCAACTGATTAAGCACGGCTGTTTTACCGTGTCCCGAAAATCCGCTAAGGATTGTAAGCTCACCCTTGCGTACACGCCAAGGAAGCGCGGGCGTCCATGGTGTATCTACACCGCGAAGGGACGGGTCCGTATTGTAATATTCCATCACCTCTGACCTAAAGTCTTCGGGCCGCTTAATCTCGTCTAATTCAATTCCCTTCGCGGACTTGAGGCACGCCTCTATCTGTTCGCGGGTCATTCCCGTTACCAAGCACTCGTTGGCGTCTTTCTTTGGGAGCGTGACGATGTAGCAGCGGTGGAGGCCGAGACGCTTGCAGATTTCAAGTGAGCAGGCGCGACCGGGTTCGTCCATGTCGGTTGAAACGTAGATTTTCTCGAACCTAGCCAGCCACTCCCAGTCAACATCGCACCACTCAAAGTCAGATACTCCATTCGGAAGGGAGACGGCGGGTATTCCCCACGAGTTCCATGAGAGTGCGTCAATCTCCCCTTCGCAGATAACGAGTTCGCTGTCGTTTTCCGTAATTAGGTTTTTGGCGTAGAGGCATCGTTTCGTTCCCTTTGTAGTCCACGTATCCTTCTTTCCGTCTGGACGGGCTAGGCGAAGGTATTTTCGGTGGGCGGTGATCCAGCGCTTTGACTCATCGTCGTAGTCCGCGAAGTTGAATACGATTGCTTTTCCGTCCTCGGTTTCGCTGACCTTTGAGTTCACGACGACAATGGGGTTGATCTTGCGCTCAAGCACGAGGTAATCCATCGCCTCTGTGTTGGTCTCTAGCGCCCGCACCCCACCTTTTTCTGGTTTAGAGTAAGTCTTTGGCTTGTGACGCTTTACACCGAAATTATCATCCTTAACACCAAGCCAATCCCTCGCCTCTTTGATTGCCGTGGAGAATGATGTGTTCCTAACTTTGGACCAGAGCCAAAGCGGGGTAGCTCCCTTGGAGTCCTTGTTCGCGAAGTCTATGAAGCGACCCGCTGCACTACCGTTGAGTGTGACTTGAAGTGAGGCACCGGCTTCTCCGTCAATGCCGCCAACTACCCAGTGGTTTCCCTTGGCTTTGCCGTTTGGGAGGAGGTGCATACATAGCTCCTCCATGCGGCCTAACAGAAGTTGATTTACGGATTGGGCGTCATTGGCGTGCATATTTCCTTTGGTTTGTGTGTTCTAACGAAAAACGAATGAAGGGACGCGCGTTTCACCGATATACGTGCGCAGGAGGGAAAGAACTAACGAGGCAAACAAGAAACCCCGATACGGAAACCCCCTATCCTATGACCCCTTCAAAGAACCAACCCAACAACATGCTTGAGGCTCTGCTGAACTTTCTTTTTCCGAGAGCGCATCCGGGGTTGAGGAGAAAGACAAGACAGATATGTCGGCTCTGTGCAAGTCGCAAAAGTTTATTTTATCAGTATTTCCGTAACCCCTTGTCAGTATGTAGGATCTCTGTTTCAACGAACTAAGACCGGGCGATTCCTGGAAGTTCATCGGCTTATTTCGAGGACACGTCTTGCATATGTCCGTTCGCATCTCGGCCTCCTTGGGGGCTACATTCGCCTTTACGGGGCTTCTCCACGCCATTCCCATCCACCTAGCCCACTGCTCGTAAGTACCGTCTATTTTTGGTTTGTATGGCTTTCCGTCAGATAACACCATTTGCGGGAAGCACTCTGCGTAGTATTGCAAAATCTCCTCATTCAAGTCGCCGGGTAGAATCATGTTGGCAATGCGAAAGTCCGCTACCTTCTCAAGCAGTTCTTCGAAGCTATCTGCTCGAAACATAATCCCGCGCGTAGAAAAGTGGTGACCGCCATCCGGCAGAACCTGCTGGTCTTTGTTTAGCTTGAGCATCACTCCAAGCCCTCCTTTCCGTCTGGTTCCTCTCCGATGGAGTCATCTTTCTCGAAGGCAATCGGACTCTTGAACGGCTGCTCGAATCTGATTGCTCCGTTCCGCGAAGTAGTTTCAGGGCTTTGGTCCACCAGCCCCGGTAGCGCATCTCCAGTCTGTCTAACGAGTAGCGTAAGCATAATGCACGCATCCGCCGCGTCTGGAGAAGCTCCGCCGTTCCTTGCCTTGTATTGATCCTTGGCTTCAACCTTGATTTTTCCGCCCTTAGATGTTCCGTATCGCCGGGAGGTAAGCTCGGTGTTGATGGGACTGGTTGGGATAATCGGGTTTATTAGGATAGCGCAGCAACGTGGGTCCAGCCATCGCCTAAATGTCCACCACATCTCAGACATCACTCCATCGCATTGGGCATCTGCACCGTCAAGGTCTTCACTAACAATCCTCTTTGATGTCGCTTTTTCATTCCAAGAAACACCTCGGCTCGCACCCCACACCTTATTCAAATGGGAATGTACGCCTAGTCCGATAGATGTACGGTCGATAATTAGATTTTCCGGCTTGATACTCAACATCTTAGCTCTTGCCATAATTTCCTCCGACATCTTGGTTGTGTCGTCGTGTTTGTTCATTGGCAGAATTTGATCTATCTGCAATACGTACCTAGGCTTATCTTGGGCGACGTTAAGGCGATCCTTAAATACCGTAAATTTCCCGGTGTGGTCGCGCCATCCCGACGCCCTTCCCCATCTAGCAACTGCCATCTGGGCCGAGTCCTTGCCCATGAAAGCTAAGTCAACTGAAGCCAGAACTATCGGGTTGTCGATGAACGTGCATTCTCCGCGAGCCTCGTTGGGCCAAGCGGGTGGAATAAGGGTATTTATGGACCCCTTCATGGGTGGCCACCCTCTCGCGAAACAACTGTAATTGGCCGATGAGTCTCCACCCGCCTTCAGGTAAGACATGAACCCCTCGTAGGTTTGTAGTCCCTCGTAAACTTTCTTTTTTTGGATTACATTTTCCGATTTTGCTGCGTCCAATCGGCACACGCGCCAATCCGCTTTGCTCGTCCAATCGTATAATGTATCCATCTCATCCGCAAGCCAACCCTGTTCAGGCTCTGCCATCTGAACAACCAGCTGAGATGTGGATTCAGGATTAAAGGCTACGACTATCTTAATTAGCTCAGATCCGGTCTTTGATGCAACTAGAGAATTAAAGTCCTTAAATGGACCGCCGGGCCAGTTTTGACCCTCATCTCCCAGAACGCGAAGGCGGGACATTACCCCAAATTTAGGATGACGACTTGTGCGTACTGGCTTGGCCTTGTATCCCTTGAATTGTCCGGATGTCTCTTGTGATTGCTTGAACGCAATTCCGGATATACCAAACTCATAACCGGCATCCTTAACCCCCATCCATAAATCAGAGTCGCGTACTTGAATATCATATTTTGACGGGATAATGCAGTTCCGGTAAAGAGTTGCAACATGCGCAAAAAGGTTCTTCCTGAGATGATCCTCGTTAATTGCGGCAAGTTTTACGGTAGTGTAAAGTGGGTCACGCAGGTAATCTAATAGCATGAACGCCCCTGCTGAATAAGTTTTTGACATCGAACTTGCTCCGACGAGCAGGATTGTAGATCCCTCCCTCAACGCAATAAATACACGCTTAACCGACTCGGGCTCGGTGTTAAATAAGTCTGGTCCCCACTGCAATGTGGCGGCGGAAAGATAATCTTCTGCGTCTAGGGTTGCTTGAAAAAGTTTCCTCATAACCCCAACGGCCTCCGATTTCGTAGGAACGGACCTGTTGTTTCCGATGCTTTTTAGCGCAAGCTCGGCTGCTTCAATCCAGCGATCCGAAATAAGGAGCGCATGAATAACCTTTAACTCATCTATGGTCATTCAGTTTTCTTAATTGAGTCAAAGCTAATGTCCTCAACGTCTATATCCGCATTAACAACTATCTTTGAGGTTTGGATTGGCTCCGCGGTATCGTAGATCTCTTTTGAGCTAGATGTCATGTTCTTTACGGCCATAGCTAAGTCATTAAGCTCTTTGGGGCTCATGACCGTCTCTCCATCCCGATAGGATTTAATAGCAAACTGTAGTGCTTGCCTTAGCTGAGCGACGACTATCTTGTTTGCGGTTGCGTTCTCGTTCTTGTCGAACGGCACGGTTACTGAAGCGCCATCCATCTCTACTATCGTCGCCTTCGGTAACATCAGGCGCTCGGTTAATGATTGCTTTGCCATTTTTAAGTTTAGCTAGGTAACGATGACCCGAGTTTCCGGGGATTCCGACGTATCGGACGTAATTCATTTTATCTTGATTATTTCCTTAAGAGAATGCCAAAATCGGCGGCATTGTATTTATCTACGTTGTTACCAATATAGATTTTGCGGGGGATAATCCTGCCTATCACAAACGCGATCAATACATAGAAAGCGATTTCGTAGTTCATTGTTTTACGTAGTAGGTTACGACTTGTTTTCTGGAGACGTATTGCTTGGTGCCTAGAATCGCTTTATAGCCCTTTTGCTTGGCCAGCCATCTCCTGATGGAAGCGTGACCGACATTGGCCAATTTAGCCATCTCTACGATGGTTAGACCGCCCTTTGGCCTTCCTTGCGGATTAGATTTGTTGAATCCTGCAAGGAAGTCAGATTCCAACGCGGCCATCGTCTTGGTTCCAACGACCTCCTCTCGGCTTAGCAGCCCTATCGTATCGTGCGTGGAATACCCCCTCTTTCGGGGGATTGGTTTATCGAGATTAACTAAGTTCAATTGTTTTAGCCTCCGGTGTTTTGAATGTTTTCTCGATCACGGTTGGCAGCTCTCCGAGCTGTTTTCCGGAATAATCCAAAATGACAATTCCTGGGTTTGTGCGTGCTTGACTAACTACCTTATGACCGAATCTTGTCAGTCCCTGAAATGGAGGGGTAACGACGAGTAGTCCGTTGGTATCCTGATAAAGACCGAATTTGTGGCGATGGCTACAGACGACGACTCGCGGGATTTTCTCGCCGTTATTTGCGGCTTCCACTTGTTCTTCGGCAAGATTGGCAGACAGTTGAGTTCCGGCAAGCCCTCTACGGACTGATGTTCCGATATGATGGCGAAATACATGGCGAACACTATTTAGCTCTAGCACAAGTCGATCAAATGCATGTAGTCCCGTTTCCTCGTCTTTAACGCATCCAAGTTGCTCTCCGATGCCGCTTTCCGTGTTTTGAACATGGCATTCCGTGCCTCGGACGATGAACGACGCAGTGGCTTTAGCAACAAGAGGCTTGAGGATTTCAACGGCGGCACGCCTTTGGTCCGCAATTTCCGGGCTCCAGATTTCTTTGGTTCCATGATGAATGCCTTCGATGATGTCTCCATTGACGACAAACGCGAAGGGCTCATCGCCCACCTGCTCGTCGATAAATCTATTCGCTTTCTTCCAACAAAGCCAAAGCCACTCTTGCATGGCATTTAGCGAGACTTTATTACCCTCCAAGGTCGTGAACCCCGGTTCAAGCAGTCCCTTAGTACTCCCGATATGTAGATCGGAGCAGATTACGACTCGTTTGATCGGCTTCCGTGTTTTGTGTGCCATATGCTTGTGGATGTATCAGAAATTGGAATTACCGAAGGTTGTCAACTTTATTTTTGTTTTGCTAACTGCCAGCTCCGCCGCTCCTCTTCGGTTCTGGACACAGTTAGGGCATTCTTTCATTTTTGTTTCCCCTTAGAAGGCCCGGATTTTTCTCAGCCGTTATTGCTCTTGTCGGTGGTTGCGTTGCTCCTCTTTCGGACCTTGTATCTAGGTATATCTACCACGGCTACCAACAATGCCCCATAAAAAGCGCGCCGTGGATTTTTTGCTTCCACCTATCTAAGTGAGTTCTCGGGAAGTAGTGAGATGCTACGGTTAGTTTGGACATAAAAAATCCGGTCGAGTGCTGATAGACACGGGACCGGATTACTAACCATAATACAAATTCGTTCTCGCGGCTATCAGACCGCAACCCCAACAGGGACCACAAAGAACAACTAACCGCTATTTGTCAATACTTTTCTCAAGAAATCGTATAGGTTGGCCTTGGTTGAATCATAACCGTCGGACGCTTATCAACTTGCAACTCTTTTCCTTTACCCGGAATTTTATTCCCTAAATCGTCCCTCGGGTAGTCACGGCGCATGGATCTCGCTTCACTTTTGTGCTCGGGGGCTGTCCAGCTTTCTTTAGGTTGCCACTTGCGGGGGGTTATGTTGGATGAATCTTGTGTCATTGGTTGATAAATTGATAGCAGGTAAAGAGGTGGACCCCGCCTGCGCAAATCCCACCTACCCAAAGTGGGCTAACGCAGACTTACTCTTAAGTTGGGATTTAGGGTCCGTAAGGTTATTCGACGGGCCAGAAGCGCACTTCCAGCTCTTCGTCGTCATATGATCCTGTGGCTGTTAGTGGGGCATAGGAGTAGTCGCGCATCGCGGCTACCCTATAGATGTCGGGTGTTAGATTCTTAGTAACCACCATGTCGAACATCAGCCCCCTATCTGTCATGTCTAGAAAGTAATCCATTTTGGAGTTCATGAAAGTGGTTCTCCCCCGGGGAGTCGAACCCCGATAGCAGCTTGTTTAGGAAACAAGGGCATTGTCCGTTTATGCTAAGGGAAAGTGGTGGTCCGGGCGATGATTTTAACTCGCGATCCCCGGTTTATGGTAGTCCCTGATGGCGGAGGCTCCATCGTTAAGCCCTTATAAAGAGCACGTTTTTACCTACATTAAACTAAAGGACTAAAATTGGATGCAGAGGCGGGATTCGCACCCACGGCCTCATGATTATGGGTCATGTGTTTTAGCTGCTCAACTACTCTGCAATAAAATTGGAAGGGACTAGATTTTTTACGCCTAGTCCCTTATTATTTACTTAGCCCCGCTTTCTGAGGGCAGAACTGCAACCCACAAAACAACGTAAGCCATTACTAGGATTGACGTAACCATAAACAAGAATGAAGCACCCTACGCCATAGCGTCCTATGGAATCACCTGTTAATTCAGGTTACCGAATTAAGCATTGCTTGTCGCTAGAGGCTCGTGGGTGTAGATGGCAGAGACTGATGGAATCGAACCACCTCGGCGAAATTTTGGAGATTTGCCCGATACCTTACCTGTAGTCCCTGGAAAAAATGACCACTCCGGCTACTCTTGCGAGAGAACCCAATGGGTTCTTGTTACCGGGGTGGAACCTTTAAGGAATGACCCACCGGGACTTTAACCCGGATAGCCTCATGAAATCGAGGTATGCTATTCGTTTGCATCATAGGCCAAGAAAAACGCCCCCACGATTGGTTACGCAGCAGGCATAAACAAAGAACAGAAACAGCTTGAACCTTAACCATTTGCTGGTGCCGAGGATTTGCTAATCGGACGTTCGTTGATTTTGGCTCAACTTAAAGGCTCGCTTAACTCTTCGCACGAAAATTCACATAATGCACAAAGTCAAGCACTTTCTTGCTTATTTATCTTTCTGTACCTGTCGTCAATTAAAACATCGTCATTGATATTCTGGAGGATGAACATTAGTCGGCAAGCCGCGTGAGCTAGGTGATGTCGCCCAGACTCATTATCCAAGTCGTTGCCATCTATATACTCGTAGATATGGCGAAGGGCGCAGCTCAGGTTCCTGCTCACCTCCATTCCTGACCTGAAATTATGAGTGGTCCCATATTTAAGAGCACCGTATGCTTGCACCATGGCTATCTCCCGCAAGCCAGCTGAAGGCAGCAATGCTAGCGGCGGCTTATTGTCGTCATATGTAAGCGCCTTCATTCGCAGTTCCTCCCTACTTTGATGCATTCGTGAAGACCTGCGTGTTTAAGCCATGCTTTTGCAGCACGGGCTTGAATACGGCAGTCGTTGCATACCAAGCACTCCATTTCGGTTTCCCATTTATCTGGATAGTTCAAAGCGGTCATAAGTTCAGATGTCTTTGCATAGACATCGGGAATTATTTCCTTGCAGATGCCGCAAGGCACGCCCGGAGCTGTTTGTGTTAATGTCATAATGGTACGACGAAGTATCGTCGATTAAGCCCGCCCTCTGAACGAATTAAGTTTCTTTTGAACAGCCAGTCTAGCGATGCAACGTATTCCGCTCCCATCTTTGAACGAATATCGTAACTTACGCTTCCTGGGTTCTTTGCGATGAAGCTCCTTACGAGCTTCGCTTTCAACGCGCTTTTGGACTGGGATGGCATTCTTCCAGCCACCCAATCCTCCTGTTCCTGCGTGTAGTTTTCTCCCTCTTCCCGTTTAGGATTCATCTTGATCAATTTGCGCCGCTAATTGGCGACGTGATTTTGCGTTACGATGATTGTGTTTGCTGAGCTGGGCGATACGCCCGACTTTTTTCATTGGCTTTGGCAACAGCCACCAAAGCGGAGGTTTAGGCTTTTTATTCGACGGCTTGATTTTCATCGAGGTAGATCAAACCGCAGATTCGATTCAAATGCAAGAGATTTTTACCAAAAAAATAGTTGACGACCTTAAGTTTACCTTGTCATCTTGCCCGGATGAAAAATAATCTCAAGGTCATTGCTTGCGTAATCTCGGCGGCAGTATTTGCGTCCGCTCCTCTAGCGGCCTACGTCCTGCTGCTTGCGGCCATGGTTAAACTTGTGTCGTTCGATAATCTGTTCCTTACGTGGCTTGCTGTTGTTCCGGTAGTGGTTGCGTGGATCTTGCTCTTGCTTCCATTCGCAGCCAAGATGGCGGCCCAGCAATTACTTGTTGGATTCGCTGAAGCGGCGAAATTGGTTAATTTATCAGTACCATCTGCCGATTCCGACAAGGCAACGACAAGCAACGATAAAACTTCGCAGAAAGTAATCTAAATGAAAAGGTTCAGGATAAAGTATTCCTTGGATTCGTTACCCGACCTAAACCAAACCGACGATCTTCAAGCATCGGGTCCAGTCCAAGCGTTAAACCAATTCCATAACTCGATGCAGATAGAGCGAAACATCAAGCCGTCGTCCTATGGGATTTTGTCGCTGTCTATGATCTACGGATCTTGCGCCTATCACAAAACGGGAGAGAATGTTGTTGATTCAAAGTTTGATCTTCCGAGGTGCAGCAACCCAACTATGCGGAAATCCGTAGAGATTGCCCCGATTCAGGAGTCTATGTTTTAATGTTTTCCACAATCACAGATGCGGATTGGGAGCGAGAGCTTAGAATCTCTCGATCAATTCGTAATAAACTATCGTTAAAAATAAGTCTTATTTTATGTCAACAGAAACAGCTCAACGCATTACCTGCATTTCGGATACCCACGGTCGGCACGCCAAGATTGGAACCCTCAAGGAATGCGACATCCTTATCCATGCAGGGGACGTGACCTATGACGGTGGTTCTGAATCATTAAAGGAGTTCCTTGTATGGTTTGAGTCGCAACCAGCTAAGCACAAGTGTTTTGTGGCGGGTAATCACGACTGGGTATTTGAACACGCGCCCAAAGCTGCACGTCGGTTGATCAAGAAGTACGCGCCTTCCGTGACCTACCTAGAGGACGATTGGGCGCGATTTGATGGCATTAGGGTCTACGGGTCTCCTGTTCAGCCAGAGTTTCTAAATTGGGCATTTAATCGCAAGCGCGGCGCGGATATCAAGAAGCATTGGGACCGCATTCAGCGCGACACCGATATTCTCGTAACGCACGGACCTGCATTCGGCGTGCTCGATACATGCGAGGGTCGCAGGGGAGAAAATCTTGGTTGCGAGGAGCTAGCGAAGGCTATTGACAGAATCAAACCAAAAGTCCATTGCTTTGGACATATCCATACCGGATATGGAATTCTTGAGAAAAATGGAACTATTTCAGTCAATGCAAGCCTTCTAAATGAAGAGTACGCAATGGTTCACGACCCAGTATATATCACACTATGAAAAACGAGAAAACACCCGCAGAAGTTAACCGCACTTGTTGCGCCAAGACCACGATTAAGCTGATCGTGGCTGGCCTTGCGATTGCGTCGATTGCTCTTTTGGTTTTTGGCTGCACGCCAAAACGTCAGGAGGTTGCAACTTACTGGGGTAATACACCAACCCAAGCATTGATGGCGTCAAGTCTCCAAGCCAAGGAAATTGATGGAAAGGTTTACCTTGTAGCCCAAACAGGATCAATGGAGCCATTTATTACGGGTGGAGACTATATTGTCGTAAAGTCAATTCCCTATGCCGATGTTTCCGTGGGGATGATTGCTACCTATCAAGCGAGTTGGCGTCCAAAGGACTCTCCGCCGGTGGCTCATTGGGTTGCGGAAAAACTTGGAGATTCTTGGATTATGGATGGTCAATCCAATAAACACTACGAAGGAAAAGGGCAAACAATGGGAGTCGAGGAATTTACAGGGATTGTTGTGGCTATTTATACGACACGCGACAAGAAATGAAGGTCATGGGGAATAACGAGAAATCGGTCAGGGTATATGTACCAATATACGCCAGTTTCTTTGAGGTTGTTATTAGTCGCGATATAGGCAAATCGGTAACCAAGCCATTTAGGATCAAGTACCTAGGGGAGCAGGATGTAGACGGAGAGTATTGCGCGCTCCATTGCTATCGCGGCGCGTGCTTCTCAATATTCTTCCAGTATAAAGACTTATGCCATAACACCATATCTCACGAAATCTTTCATGCGACGATGAGGATGGCGGAACGTTGCGAGGTTATTTTCTCGAAAGACAATCACGAACCATTCGCTTATTTACAAGGTTACTTAACCGAGGTAGCGTATGGGCTTATGAAAAAACACAAAATAAAAATAAAATGAAAATCACAATAAAAGTTAATAAATACCGAGTTGTCGAATCCGACCGCTTATTCTATCCGCAACGGTATAATTGGTTTCGTTGGTTGCCGCTTTATCGCGATGAGGGAGAGCCGATCAGCTTCATGTCGCACAAGCAAGCTTGCCGGGAGATCGAACTATTAATCTCCTCCAAGATCAAGGTGGAAGATAGACCCAAGGCAATCATTCACAAGTACCCCTTGGATACCCAGACATGACGCTTAGAATTGTGCAGAAAACTTGGGAGTCGGGAAACTCGCTCTTTTATGTCGAGAGCAAGCACAAAACCGAGTGGTTGGACGGTTGGTTTGGTGGACCCTATAATACCCTCGAAGCAGCCAAGTCAGCTTGCGCATCCTTTGGTAAGAGCAAAAAATCTCCCGACATAACCATTCACGACTATCCCTAGCAATCCATCCTAGGCAATCCTTGGCACATAAAAAGCCCTACACCTGATAAGTGTAGGGCTTTCTGATTTAAGGGCAAGGAACCGCAAGGAACCCAAGCCCGGTTGATGTTTAGCAGTCCCAAGCCCTGCGCGACCAGTAGTTGGCTGAAAGCTTGCCTTCACCACCCACGATCCCGCCGCTGCGAGCGCAGTACGACGATTTGCGTGCAGGCTGGTCTTTCTTGATCGACATGGAGGGGTCTCCAAAACGAACCAGCCTAACCGTATCACCAACCTTGGCAAGCACCGCAGACTTCTTCGTTGCGCCCGGAGTCCTCTTAGGGGTATTGTACCCCGCAAACACCATACCTCGATATTTAATGCTCATAATGATTAATGTATTTTTTTAACAATCTACTAAATCCCTAACAAGAACCATTCGTTTCATTCGGTAATAATGCCGTCAACGAAATAAAAAAAATAAACCACTCCCGATGGGATAGGGGATGGGGGGGGGTGCGTTGGTGCGTAAAGGCAATCAATTTAACCTTGGGTTTGGTCAAACTCTCCGCCCCGCGCTTTAATAGCGGATTCCGCAACCAAAGCACGCCCGCGCCAATACCTAACCTTATCGTCGTCAGTCATAGCCAAACAATCATCCATATCCTTATTCATCGCATCCAACCTCAACCCCATCGCGGCCACCTTCTCACACTCCCCTAAGTAGCTAGCTGTCATATCAGCAAGCTGCTTCCTGATCTCAACATCCTCAACCAACACAACCGAAGGCCCATCAACCACAGTCTCCACAACCGCAGGCACCTTATGCCCCAATGGCACCACAGTTCGCGCCGCCCCTAACTTACCTTTTAAATACTCATCTAACTCACTAACCACACAAGGTAATACCCGCCGATAATATACCACACTCTTCACAGCAGCGGGCTTAGGTCCGCGTTTCTTTGCAAGCTTAATTCCATCAATTTGAGCACTCATTGCAAGCACCATTCATATACTCATCATATATTGCAAGCACAAAAACAAAAAAATTATAGGCCCATAAGGAAAAAGGGGTAGGCCCATAGCCAATAAAAAAAGTTTTATGGGGCCGTAAAAAAAGTTTTATGTGGCCGTTGTGCCATACAGGGTCTTTAGACGCGTAGGCGTCGTGTCCCTGGTGGGGGGGGTGGTGGGTGGTGGGGTCCAGGTGGGGCGTTCCCCCTATGGGAGAGGGCGGGCAATGGGGGAAGGGGCAAGGGGCAAGCGCGCGGGAGTTTGGCAACTCAAACGGGCCATTTTGAGTAGTCAAATAGGCTATTTTGAGTAGTCAAAGAGCAAGGCGGGGAAGTGGTGGGCGACGAGGCATGGTTTGACTCCGGCTCGCCATTGACTCCGGTTCGGTCCGGACGCATCCGAAACAATATGCATGTATGCGCATATGCGTACGTAGCCATAAGGGAAGAAAGTTTTTGAGTTGGCATGATTCTTGAACGTCATATGTTGGCAAGTTGCGTAAGTCGTTGGTATTGGTAAAAACCCATTTCGCGTCTGGTGGGCATTGCTTGACCGCTA
>Ga0209086_10001213_pt1 | contig 21182 bp, 17 predicted proteins | sample M_130207_XF_Meta_FD_187312 | JGI IMG/M metagenome (GOLD analysis project Ga0209086, IMG submission 187312) | Freshwater microbial communities from Lake Montjoie, Canada to study carbon cycling - M_130207_XF_MetaG (SPAdes) (version 2) | ecosystem: Environmental > Aquatic > Freshwater > Lake... | reverse complement strand
CAGCCCATACATCAACCGAGGAGGGAGAACTCGGGTGGGGGAACGGTCGGTTCGGCGCGGAGGCCGATCGCCGTCACGATCAACTCGCCGAACAAATCATCCGCGCGAGTGAAGAAACTCCAGACGCGGCGTTCTGCGACCAGCTTCGGGCTGTGATCGACGAGCACACCCGGTTCCTCATTCGGCCCACAGGAACAGAGTGCGGTCCATGATGGCGTCTCATTAGAAGAGGGCTTTTCCGAGGCACCCGCGTTCGCCGTTTTTGCCGTTAGCGTTGTAGAATAGCATCGGCCCACCTTAGGTTTCGCGGCGTCCGGCTGATTCAATTTGCAAGTGGCCTTCGATGCACGAGCCGCACAGCAACCGCCCGGCTTCAAATTGGCTGCCGTTGCGCCCGCCGGACTTTTCGCACAGCAACAGTTTCCTGCCCGCTGCGTACTCGTCGAACAACGGCACGAGGGAGTCGGGGCCGAGAGGTCTGATTCGACCATCCGACTCCAGTTGCCGAGCGGGACGCCGATGCTGGTTAAGACAAACGCGACCAAGAGACACAACCTCATTCCGCGCGACACGATCTCGCACCCCCGCAGCACACGGCGCGGATGGCACAAGATCGCTGATGTCGGTCGGATGAAACGCATGAGTGAGGGACGGCAAGATCAGGAGGGGGGTGACAACCCGCATAACAAGCTACTGGATCGTAACGCAACATTTGATCGATTCAATCGGCCTTGCCGATCTTTCCTGAAGGTGGGAACAGATTCAGGCTGCGATCGGTGTGCAACCATTAGAGCGAAGCCCGGCTTTCAGAACGGCCAGACTTCACGGCTCTTGGCGGCTGAGGGTAGAACTCTGGTCGATTGCCGCTGTTCTCAACAGGAGCCTCAAATGCCATATCCGTTCCCCCGCGATGTTCGCCTACTCGTCGATCTTCAATTGGCGTCAGGTGCCTACCAGTCGGAAGACCAGTTGCTGCGTGAGGCCCTGCGATCATTGTCCGCTCAAGGCGATGATCTCGCTGCGTTGGAAGAGGCGATTTCGGAACTGGAATCCGATTCGGGGCAACCACTCGCCGAAGCGTTCGCTGAGGTGAGACGCTCTCTCGCGAGTGGTTCGCCAGAATGAAATACCGAGTCGTCGTTCAGCGGCTCGCCAAGCAGGACTTGTGGGGCGCGTATCGGCGAGCAGCCACACGCGCTCCTGTGACGGCCTTGCGTTGGCTGGACCGCTTTGAGCGAGCCTTGCAAACTCTCGACGAACGGCCAGATCGTTGTCCGCTGGCTCACGAAAGTGCGAAAGTCTCCGTTGATGTTCGCGTGCTGTTGTTCGGCCGTACTCCCCATGTCTTTCGCGTGCTCTTCACCGTTACAGAAGACTCCGTCCGAATTTTGAGGATTCGACGAGCGCAGCGGCGCCATCTGACACGCAGCGAATTGGAAGAAACACTTCGGCCGGAAGACGACGAGTGACGACTCCACCATGCAGACGGAATCTACTCTCACCAGTGGAGCGAAGTCCCGGCTTTCCGAACGATTGGACATTGGGCCTTCAAAGGCACGCGTTCCGTTACAGGACGTTGAGGTTCTCAATGCCGGTCCAAGTCGCGGAGGATTCTGCGGCGGCGGTCTCGGCGGGAGTGAGCGCTGTCGTGGAGGTCGCGATCAAGCTGTGAGCAGGCACAGCGGAAGTGTCACTCTTAGAGGCAGCCGATACGGGTTCGGAGTCGATCATGGCCGCAGCCCAAGGCTGTTCAACGTCCTCTTCCGTGAGTCGCATCTCCGCGCGAGAGACGGTTGGCAATTCCAGCAGCCAGTCGCCGGAGGGGGCACGATAGGGGCGGAACTTTTCGAGCGTGCCGAGATCGCCGCGCGACAATAGCGCCCGGTTCGGTCCCAGTTTGGATGCGGCCGGAGTGTCGATCAGGTTGCTGGAATCATTCGCGTTCATGGCGAAGAGGACGCGCGTCTCGAAGCGGTTCAATAACTCACGGCCCAGCCAGCGCTGAGCCGTCTGGAAACCGTCGCACCAGACGAGCGGGAAGATCCCCGCTGCGGGACCGTCCTTCACGATCTCGGCCCACAGTGCGGAGGGATTCACGGTCGGCGTCTTGTCGAAACCGCCGTAGCCGCCGAAGTCATCCTCGGCCTTCTTCAGATCGCGGAATCGGGCGAGGTCATACACGACGACAAACACCGGAGCCGCCGCATCGCTGTTGCGCGTGTGAAGTGCTTTCACGAGTGCGGTCAGCGTGTCAGTCGTCTCGCGCGGTGAGACAACGGTCACCAGCGCGGACTGGCCCCCGATCTGACCGGCGGCACTCGCCTCCTCCGCGATGGAGAGCCACGTCCGATGAGCCGCGCTCTCGTGCAGGCTGCCGTCCATGATGACGAACTGCGGGTAAGTCGGTCTTGAGGATGAAGCTCTCCCCTGCCCCACAGCTTGTCCCGCCAGAGCCATCACGCAGGTCGCCAAGACGCCGAGAGCCGCTTCGTCATCGCGACCGATCACGAGGACCGGGCCACCTTCGCGCGGTCCGAATCGCAATTCGAGCGGACCCGTCAACGACACCGAATCGCCCAGCCAACAACGCCGCGTCGAGGATGCTTTGGAGAGACTCTCAACACCAACCTGAAGCGTCAGCGAGGACAATGGCGATGGCGTGAGCGAGGACGATTCCACGCCGAACTTCCCTACTCGCTCACCGTCTCGGTCCTGTTTCAGATCGTTGGCTACCATGAACCCGTCCTCGCTCACGCTTCGGGTTGGTGTTCGCTGCGCGAACACTCGCACGGACTCCAGCCACAACGGGTTGGCCAGCGGATCGGCGGGGATGTTCCCTTCAAACACGATGGCGGCGGGCCAGCGTGAGCCGGTCACAGCAGTCGCCTCTTCATCACTTGCCGTTCGTTGCGAGAACTCATCCGCCCATTCACGCAGCCAGCCGAGATACGTCTCGCGCTGCACGTCGTCGAGCCAAACCACTTGAAACGGATGGTTCCCTTCGACCAAGCCGTTCGCGTCGTTGTAGATCGCCTCCCCGGGCCGAGACAGCAGCCGCGCGGCGGAGTTCTCTTCACTGAGAATCAAATGGGCGTCGGTCTCACTGCATTGCAGCGCGATCCGGACGGCGATCTGTCCGAGCGTGCTGCGAGCCAACGAATACGCTCCCGCGAGAGTCTGACTGCCGAGCAACACATGCACGCCAAACGCACGGCCTTGGCGGATGAGCCGGTCCAACAGCAGAGCCGCCTGCTGTGACAACACGTCCTCTTCAACGAAGAACTCTTGGAACTCGTCGATCACCAGCATCACGCGCGGCAGCGATTCGTCTGGTCGAGCGTCGCGATAGCCCGCCAAATCTTGAACTCCCACGCGGCGATACAAGTCGCCGCGTTGCTTGAGCAACTCATCGAGCCGTTGCAGCACGCTAACGCCGAACTCGCGGTCGCTCTCGATCGCGATGACCCGCGCGTGTGGCAGCCCCTGCGTGGCATACGTCTTGAACTCAACCCCTTTCTTGAAGTCGATCAGATAAAACTCGACCTCGTCCGGCGTGTAGTGGAGCGCGGCGTTCGTGATGAGTGCATGCAGCAGCGACGACTTGCCCGAACCAGTCTTCCCCGCGATGAGAACGTGTTGAGACGTTCCCTTGCCGAGCCGCAGATGCTGCAACTTGGTCGCCCCGGCGCGACCAACGGGGATGTCGAGCCCCGCGCGGGAACTCGATGTCCAATAGGCTTCCGGCGCAGGCATGACTCGCTCGAATGGCACTTCGACGCGACGCACTGATCGCGCCATCTCACCCGCCAGTCGCACGATCCGACCGAACTCCTCGGCAGCAGGAGGCGGGTCGATCTGAAGCGGCCATCGACTGAGATCGGCATCGTCGAGCTGGAACGTCGAGAGCGAGCGGACGCTGTCTGAAACGTCATCGTCCGGCGGAAAAACGGCAGGCGTTTCCGTCACGGTCGAGATTTGAGAGTCGTAGTCCGGACGCCTACGTCCGGACGAAGTCGTCCGGACTACAACGTCTGCGGCAGCAATCGTCGTCGCACCTGTGTCACCGAGCAACTCTTGCAACAAGCTGCCCTGTGTTGAAGCGTTCGTCGCGACCGCCGGCAACCGCAGCACGATCGCGTGTCGCTCCAAGTCGGTCAGCGAGAACCCGCGCGGCAACGGCTGCGATTCATCGACGCTGACGAGCAGGAACACGCCGCAGCGAACGCCGCCGTCCGCGATGCTCAGCAACCGGCGCAGCGAGACCTCGGTGAAGTTCGTCGGGAAGTTAGCGACGACCAGCACGCGATACGGTTCCGCCACTTCGCCAGCTTGACGGTTGTAGTCGTCGAGCGTTGGGTATTCGTTCCGCAGATAGGCTTGGAGTACGGTCTCCATGTGTTCGGTCAGATCGGCCAACCGCTTCTCGATGTGCGGCGGCTCGGTCCAGATCCGGCTCGTCACGAGTTGCTCATCAATATCGGCAAGGTGCATGAACGACGCGAAGTTGGCACCGAGTCCCACTGGATCAAGGATCGTGAACCGAACCGTTCCCGCTGGCAATGACGTGAGAAACCGCAGCATCGCCGTCTGCAACACAGCTGTCGCTTCGACACGCGTGGCCGCGTTCGTCCGCACCACCAGCGACGGCTGCTTCGCGAGCGGCACGAGGATTGGCAAGTCGAACCGAGTCCGATCCGTCTTCAATCGCGGATCGGGTGATGTCCCCGACTCAATCTGTTCGAGGTCCGCCACAATGCGGCCTAGCGACAGCAGACCGATGTCGTTCGTCGGTGACTCGGCGACGGGCGACTCCAGCTTGCGAATGACCTCGGTCCAATCGGGGCAAACTTGGCGCAGCACTGTTTGCAGCGCATCCGACTCGGCACCGAGTTCGTCCAGCGTCGCCCGCCACGCGCGCATCAAGTTGATCCAACTTTGCTGGTAGACCTGCCGACTGATGGCGACGCGCTTGTCGAACTCACCCTGCAAGTTGCGAAAGTCCTGCTCGCGACGGAGCAGGCTGTCACGCCAAGCGGCTTCAAATTGGGCCTCCGCCTGCTGACGGTCTTGTTGGCGAGACCGTTGAATTTCTGCGAGGCGGGCGGGGAAATGACTCTTCGCAGCCCGCTGTTCTGTGGCGTGACATTGCTCCGCCGCGTGCCGTCGCGTGCGCTGCCGTTCCTCAGCCCGAGCCAGCGCGGCGTCACGTTTGTGCTGCCGGACATCGTGCTGATGGGCGAGATCAGCCTCCTGCAATTCCAATTCGCGATGTGAGACAACCGTCCAACGCTGGTAAGCGAAATCGCCATCGACCGCCAGTTGCAGCAGCTTCTCAAAGTCAGGCAATGCCCGCTGCCCGGCCACGAGGTGCAGCAGGAACAACCCGATCAGACTGATCGCCGCGCTGGCTCCTGCCGCGATGAACTGCCAGTCGCGGTCAGCTCTCGTCAACTTGAGACTCAGCCACGCGGGATCGACTGAAGAACGCAGCACGACAAACAACAGCAGGGTGAACACCACGAACGCGACGAGTGGGACGAAGCCCTGAAAGAGTCGTGGCAGCAGGCGACTCATTAGGCGGTGATAGAGCGGTTCCGATTGCCGCACGGACTCGACACATTTTTGATGCAGGCCGACGGCGTCCATCGGCAGCGTGTTGGGTTGTGGCGGAACCGGCTCACCCAGCAAGCGGCAACTTTGGAGGAATGCGCTCGACTGGCGATACCAACCGTCGAGCGACTTCAACGCCACTTCCAACTCCGTGCGACTGGCAACGCGCCCCAACTGAACCGCTTGTAGTCGAGCCAGCGGACTGTCCTCGGTGTCTTCGTCGAGCAGGGAGGACACCAGCCACGTCGCTTCGTCGTACTCCTTCTTCGCGTGAGTCGTCTCGTCATCGAAACGGAGATCGCTCTCCTCGATCGTCCGCTCATAGTCCGCCTGCACGGCGGCGGTCTCCGCCTGCCAGCGTGCTTCGGTCGAGGAGACCCGCCCGTTGTGACCGTGCTGCAACGTCGCCTGCTCGGACTCATAGGTCGAAGTCAAAAGTTGGAAGACTTCGTGGTACTGCCGCTGCTCACCAGAGACCTCTCCGGCGTGAAGCGTCTCAATCTCACGCTCCCGCCGTGCTCGATCGGCGACCAGCGCGAGCAGCCGTTGCAGCAGAGAGCGTTCGTGCTCGAGTGTCGGAGTGGAGTTCATGGCGTGGGTCGATTCCGTCGTCACGAGACTGGCCTGCGGAAGTGAAAAAGGTGTCGTTTAATCGCATGGGCAACGCCCCGCGCGCCGAGTAATAATGTTGAGAGCTATTTCGCCGAACGACTCGCGGGGCGTTGCCCACGCGATTAAACGACGCAATTGTCCGACTTCATTCCTCGCAAGGTGACATTCAGCGCTGGTCTTCGCACTCGCGGCAGGCACTCATCAGGACGCTGTTCAACCGCGAGATCGCGTCGATGGCCATGCGGACCTGAGCGAACAGCGGTTCAAAATGGTCTTCGTCCAAACTGCGGCTGACGCCATCGTCCCAGTTGGTCCGCGCCGTCAACCACGTTTCTTCCAGCAGATCGGCCGCTGCGTCGAGCTGCCCTGCCCCGTCGATCAAACTGCCCAATGCCATCGTTCGTCTCTCCCGTGCCTGATGCCCGCTCTTCTCATGTCCCCTCACCCCGGCTTTGCGGGGAGTGGGCTAGGGTGAGGGGTTCTTCTCCCTCTTCTTTTTCCGTGACGGTCGCGTTCGCCGGCTCTTCACTCGTCGCCGTCACCACGCGATCACCCAACGGCAGCGCACTCAGCGAAACGGCTCGGGGTTGAATCGCCGCTTCGCCGCCCGACACGGACCCGACTTCGGCATACGCTTCGAGGGCGTCGATCATCCGCGACACGCGCGCCAGCACGTTGGGAATGTCCTCTTCCAGCAGTCGTTGCAGCGCCCCGGCGCGGCCTCGGTAGTCGTCCGACTGTCGCCCCGCCTCGATCACCCAGCGCCGCACCGTGACGATCTTTTGCTGGCAGTACTCCAACCGAGCCTTCGCCTTTTGCAATGCGATCTTTTCCTCAATGCACTCGGGGTGACGACCGGCCACCGTGCGCAGTTTGCAGGTTTCATAACCGACCCGCGCCGTGGCCACGCCGTCGTAAGCCCGTCGTTCCTGCTCGGCCCAGTAAATCGGACGATCTTGTTCGAGCCACGCGCGCGTCCGATCAATCTTTGACCGCACACTACCCAACGCCGATGAAGCTCGTTCCTGAAACGCGATCAACGCCAAGCGGACATCCCGCAGGGCATCGAGTGAACGGACGTTGGCGTTGGTGGCGAGGGTCATGGTGAAGGAACGCTAAGGAGCCAATTGTTTCACTGTAGGATGGACGCCTCGTCCGTCCGTCTCTGTTGCAACAAACTCGGACGGACGAGGCGTCCATCCTACGGGCGAGAAATCACCGCTGCTGCATGTACTCCTCGATCCGATCCGCCTTGCGGACGAGATACGGCACATGGCGTTCGTTCGCTTCGACGAACCGGCTGAGCAGTTTCAGATGCTCGCTGAATTCTTCGGCGAACTTCAGATGTTCCTGGTCGCGCCAAGTTTGGTTGAGCAGATTGAGCTGCCCCGCCACAGAGCCAAGTCGCGCTTGCAGGTCGTTGTTAAATTCACGCAGCAACCCGGCGAACCGACGCAGTTCACCAGGATCAACGATGGCTTGAGACATGTGACATTCTCCGGTCAGTGAATGCTAGGGCCGGCGCACCAGCCTGAGCCTCAAGGTATCCCTGTCGCTCCGCGACAGGAAGCGAGGCCGCGCGAGTTGTGAACGAATCGTGGCGAAACGTAGGGTGAGCGTCTCGCCTGCCCTTTTCCCAACGGGATTGATGGGCAAGCGAGACGCTTACCCTACGTTTTCAACAGGCTGCTCATTGCCGCCGGTGCGCGATCTCCCCTCAAAGTGAAACGCCGGCCCCGTGGTCGATTCAATAGGTGGGGCCAACAATCCCAGGCCATGGCCGTTTTAGGTTCCGTGACCGTGGCGCCCAATCGATCCAAATCCAACAAGGCGATGGCCCCGCCAACAATCACCGCTCCCCTGTTTGTTGGCGACACTTGTTTCCGCACTTTGAGTAGACTGCTGCGGCCCGTTTCGACTCCTCACTCGCACGGAATGATCCGCCGATGCCGACTTCGATTTCGCCCCGTGTTGCCCAGAGTCTATTCGCGGCGGCGGTGTTTCTGGGAGCGGGGCTGGTCTTTCAGATTCAGCCACTCATGAGCAAGCTGATCCTGCCGTGGTTTGGTGGGAGTCCCGGTGTTTGGACGGTGTGCCTACTGTTTTTCCAAGCGTTGTTGTTCGTGGGTTATTTGTACGCACATGGCTTGGTGCAACGCGGTAGTCTGCACGGCCAGTGGCGGATCCATTCGGGATTGTTGGCGGTGGCGTTGCTCGCGCCGATCTGGCCGTCCACCGCGTGGAAACCGACGGGTGACGGTGATCCGACGACTGCGATTTTGGGACTGCTCGCGTGGCATGTCGGGCTGCCGTACCTGTTACTCAGTGCGACCGGTCCGCTGCTGCAAGTCTGGTTCGCACGGGCCTTCCCCGGTGAGTCGCCGTACCGTCTTTATGCCCTTTCAAACTTCGGTTCGTTGCTGGGTTTGGTGAGTTACCCGTTCGTGGTCGATGTTTGGTTGTCGGCTCAGCAACAGGTGACTCTGTGGTGGAGCGGCTTCCTCGGTTACAGCCTGCTGTGCGTGGCGTGCGGCGGGATCGCGGTCTCGCGCGGAACCGCTGCGCACGTCAACAGTGAGCCGGTCTCGCCTCTGTTGGGCGATGAGCCGCGCGCGACCTGGGGCGAGCGGCTATTGTGGTTTGCCCTCGCGATGATCCCGTCGGTGCTGCTCTCGTCCGTCACGAACAAACTGTCGATCGACATCAGCCCGGTCCCGTTTCTGTGGGTGGTACCGCTGACGCTGTATTTGGTCTCGTTCATCATTTGCTTTTCACGCGAATCGTGGGCCTCGCGCCGGGTGTGGGGACCGGCGGCGGTCGTCGGTCTGCTGGTGAGTGCCAACGTCATCGCGCGGCAGCTTGGGCGAGGCCACTACGGTTCGTTGCCGCTGCAATTTTGCGTTCACTGGGGAACGTTCTTCAGTCTGTGCATGGTCTGTCACGGCGAATTGGTTCGACGGAAACCCGTCTCAACCCGCGCGTCTGCCGGCAGCAGCGCGTTGACCGAGTTCTACTTGGTGATGTCCGCCGGGGGAGCCGCAGGCGGCCTCTTTGTGGCGGTGCTGGCTCCCGCGTTCCTGCCACTCTTCGTCGAACATCATCTGGGACTGCTGGTCGCCGCGTTGTTGATGCCGTGGATGTGGCGAGCGGATCTGTTTCTGAGTCGCAGCCGCATCAGAAACGTTGCCGCGCGGATGGGTGTCGCCAGTGCGGTCAGCTTGCTCAGCATTTGTCTGCTGATTGATGTCGTCTCGACATTCAACAACGTCCGGTCGATCTCACGCAATTTTTACGGAGTGCTGCGTGTGATTGAACGGCACCTCGAACCGCCGAGCCGGTCCTATCTCTCACTGAGTCACGGCGGAACGAGACACGGATTGCAACCGCTCGACCCATCGCTGGCTCGACTGCCGACAACGTACTACGGGTTGAAGTCCGGCGTCGGATTGGCTCTCGCGACACATCACGCCGACCGTCCGCGACGGATCGGTTTGGTGGGACTTGGAGTCGGCACGCTCGCCACGTATGGCCGCCAGGGCGACGTGTACGACTTCTATGAGATCGACCCGTCGGTGCGCGACCTCGCCCAACACGCGTTCACTTACCTGCGCGACTCACGCGCCGAAGTCCGGCTTGTCCCCGGTGACGCCAGGCTCGCACTCGAACGGCGCGAAGGTCAGCAGTACGACGTGCTGGTTCTCGACGCCTTCTCCAGCGATGCCATTCCGATTCACCTGCTGACCGCCGAAGCCTTCGCCATCTATCGCAGACATCTCGCCCCGGATGGCATCGTCGCGGCGCATGTCTCGAACCGTTACTTCAATCTCCGCCCCGTGCTGGCAGGGCACGCCGAACGACTCGGCTGGACGGCGATCGGCATCGCGGATGCGAAGTCGGACGATGAGTTGTTCACGTACTCGTCCTCGTGGGTCTTACTGTCACCCAACGCTGACGTTTTGGAGTCGGGAGCAATCGGCCAAGCCGAACGATCCGATCTCGGCCCACCTCGCCACTGGACCGATGCCCGCCACAGCCTGTTTGAAGTCTGGGGAACGAAGTAAGGCGGCAGGTGATGTCGGGATGACTGCGTGCGGACGACAGCTTCTGCGACAGGTGTGATTGCTGTGCCAATCCCAAGAACTTGTCCAAGTGCGAGTGGCACGCGGGCTATGGCGTGTAGAAGATGACTGCCATCCCCGGCATCTGTTGTTCGATGCGATCCGCCATCGACCGATCGAATACGGTCAGATCGACCCAGATTTGTTTGAGTCCCGGTTGCTCGGCGGCCTTGGCGAGAACCGCATCGACCGTCGCAAGCTGATCGACGAACAGTTCGATCTGACTTCGAGTAAAAAACTCCCACAGAATGGGGATGCGTTGCAGCGTGCGTGATTCGGTGCCGTAGCCAGCGGTGATGACGCGTGCGCCGAGTTGCGTCATTTCATTCCGCCAACGTTGTTCGGCTCGATACCGCGAGACCACTCTGTAGGCCAACAGCGAACTGCTGACGGCGATGGCGAGAGCCATCGCCGTCAGAAACCTCGCCAGACGGGAGGTGCGAGTTCGCTTGGTCGTTGTCGCGGCCATCGAATTGGCGGACGTGTCAGACATGCTTCAGTCCCGCTCGACATCAACGTCGAGTCACTTCTTGGCGAGGTGCTTGTCGAACCAGTCGGCCAACGTGACGGCGTCTTTTCCCATCTCGGGCCAGCCGTGAGCCGCTCCTTTTTTGACGACGAGTTCCGTCGGAACGCCTGCCGCTTTGAGCTTTTCAATGATGCTTTCCGCCTGTTGAATCGGAACGAGCAGATCGGCATCGCCGTGAATGATGAGCGTCGGCGGGTCGTCATTCGTGACGTGGTTCACGGGCGAGATGCTGCGCCCGATTGTGAGAATGCGTTCTTCATCGGTAATCGCGACGAAGGCGTTGATCGCCTTGTCGAACTCGTGGAAGTCGAAGGGAGCGCGGAAGTTTTTCAGGACGCCACGCCCGATGGCGTTCTCACCCGGCTTACCGTAGTTCAGGAAATCGGTCGGCGGAAAGAAGCAGGCGACGGCTTGCACGCGGCTCGACAGACGATCGACCGGATCCTTGGCATCGGGCTTTCCGACTGTCCCGGCGGTCCCCTGCATCAGTGAGAGATGTCCACCGGCCGAGCCGCCCGTGATGCCGATGCGGTTGGGATCGATCCTGTACTGATCGGCCCGGCTGCGAATGAACCGCACCGAGCGGTGCATGTCCTCCAGCACTTCGGGGATCGTGAACTTCGGCTGGCTCCCATGCACGACCGCGAAGACCGTGTAGCCGCGACGGAGGTACTCGCCTACGGCACCGGCATTGACCGAGTCATGACTCGAAAACCATCCGCCACTCACACACCAGACGATGGCCGCTCCGTTCGCATTCTGTTTCGGAGCAAACACGTCGAGCGTCAGCGCCGTCCCAAACTTGCGACCGTAGATCACGTCCTCCGTCCGCGTGAATGCTTCCTCAGCAGCCAACCGCGGCGATGAGTACGTCAAACTCCCAATCACACAGAACGCCATCGCCACACCAAACAGACGATTCATGAACGACACTCCAAAAGGGGAACGGAAAACACAACACTGATGCAGACCGAGCGAGTCTATACCTCACGCGGTCTGCGATGAGGCATTCATGGTGAGCCGGGGTCAGGCACCCCGGACGCTGCATTCGCGACAGAGACCGCCCTCTACGCAATCTGATCCGTCACGAACATGCAGCCCGGCGCGTGCGTGATCGCGAACGGTGGCTTCGCCTCCAGCAGCGCCGCTTGAGGTGTGACGCCGCACGCCCAGAAGACGGGTAGCTCGCCGTCATGCACCGGTACCGAGTCGCCGTAGTCGGGCTTCGTGATGTCCGCGATACCGATCTGACCGGGGAAGCCGATGTGAACCGGTGAGCCATGCGAACCGGTGAACTGCGACGAAACCTCGACCGCGCGAATCGCAGCGGCCGGTTTGAGTGGTCTCATCGACACAACGAGCGGTCCCGAGAAACGACCGGCCGGAACACACGGCACGTTCGTCCGAAACATCGGCACGTTGCGACCGAGTTCGATGTGACGCACGGGGACGCGAGCCTCAAGCAACGCCGCCTCAAACGTGAACGAGCAACCGATCAAGAACGAGACGAGATCATCCCGCCAGAGGTTGCTCACGTCGGTCGGTTCATCGACGAGTTGCCCGTCGCGCCAGACGCGGTACTTCGGCAAGTCGGTTCGCAAATCGACATCACTCGCGACGGATGACGGCTGCCAACTCCCGGACTCAGTCACCGCAATCAGCGGACAAGGGCGAGGGTTTCGCTGGCAGAAGAGCAAAAAATCAAACGACCACTCGCGCGGCAAGATGACCACGTTGGCCTGTGCATACTTCGGAGCCAGCCCCGCCGTCGGCCCGCTCCATTCGCCGCGACGACACGCCAGCCGCACATCGAGTCCCGTTGCCAATCGTTTGATGTCCTTCATGCAGTGGTCTCGTTGCGAGGGGGAAGTGGATGGTGGATAGTGGGCAGCGAAAAGAAGAAGTTTAAACAGCCTCTTCTTGCCTACTCACTATCCACGACCCACTATCCACTCCTCAAGTCCCACTCATGGAATCATTACAAACCCTGTTCGACATCCTGCCGCAAGTCGGACGCATTGAGTGGATCGGCTTGCGGCCCGAGCGTCTGGGCGAACTCATTTCGGTGAATGAGGCCACGTTGATCGAAGGCCGAGGCATTGAGGGCGATCACAAAGTGACCGGCCGCGCGGGAACGAAGCGGCAAGTCACGCTGATCCAACAAGAACACCTGATCGCTGTCGCCGGAATGCTGCACCGCGACGAAGTCTCTCCCGGCCAAACGCGCCGCAACATCGTCGTCAGCGGGATCAACCTGCTCGCTCTGAAAGGGAAGCAGTTCCGCATCGGACAGGCTCTGTTGGAATTCAGTGGCCCGTGCGAACCCTGCTCGCGCATGGAACAGAACCTCGGCCCCGGCGGCTTCAACGCCATGCGCGGCCACGGCGGCATCACGGCCAAAGTGATTGAAGGGGGAGCGATCCGCGTGGGCGACGAAGTCCTCGCTAGCGTTAAGCAAGACGGGAACTAATTTGTGGTCAACTTCGGTAACAGCGAGGCTACGGTGAGTGAAACACTCTCACCCGTTGGCAAGGTGAACGTCACCAAGTCGTCTCCCGAGCAGATTTGCCGTGAGCGATAAACCGCCCGGGCACACAATGCCCCGCTGAAGACCTCGACCTGATTGTCGATCACGTTGACGATCCAATAGTTTTCAACACCGGCTCGCGCATACAAGCGCGCCTTCTCTCGATCAATGGCAACCGATGAGTCCGCCACCTCAATGACAAGGGCGGCTTCGGCCCCGGTGGGATGGCGTTCCGAGTACATGTCGGGTTCGCCGGGAACAACCGCCAAGTCCGGTTCGGGCACACTGTCCGAAGTCACGAGCGAGTTCTGAATCCGGACATACCAACTTGCAGGGATGACTCGACTCAGCCAGTGGTCGCAGCGATCAATCGTCGAATCATGTCGAGGATTTTTGGACATCTTGGGAACCACCAGACCTTCCAAAAGTTCGAACGCATCATCCTCGCCAAAGACACCGGATTGCACGAGCTGCTGATACTTCCCGACAGAAAACCGATACAGCGGCCAGCGCGTCGTCGCTTCCGTTGCCGCCATAACCGAGGGCGGTGATGGGGCCGCAAGAGGAAACAATGAGCCTCGGTTGGGAGCGGCGATCGACATAGGATTACTTCCGGTAGACCAGAAAACACCAACTGCGAGCAGGTTTGCCCGCTCACAGTTGGTCTTACAAAGTGGCGACTTACTTCGCCGTGACGATGACCCGCGCCGTGTTGATCTTCACTTCTTTCAGCGGGCGGTCGCTGTGGTTGGTTTCGGACGCGCCGATCGCCTTCACCACGTCGAGGCTCGACTGGTCGGCCGTCTTGCCGAAGACGGTGTACTGGTTGTCCAAAGACTTGGTTCCCTCGCGGCTCAGGCAGATGAAGAACTGCGAACCGGCCGAGTTCGGGTCGTTCGTGCGAGCCATCGACAGGATCCCCGCGTCGTGCAGCGTCTTGTTGAACTCCTCCTTGATCGTGTAGCCCGGCCCGCCCGTCCCCGTCCCCTGCGGACAGCCGACCTGAATCATGAAGTTCGCGATCACGCGGTGAAAGATGATCCCGTCATAGAAGCCGATCTTCGTCAGCCCGATCAAATTCTTCGCGTGCCCCGGAGCCACGTCGGGATACACGTCGAGCAGAATCTTCCCCTTCGTCGTATCGAACTCAACCTGATACGTGTTCTTCGAGAAATCCACATCAGCCAAAGCCTTGTCCACATCAGCACGTCGATTGGCAGCCACAGAGCGATCCTTTGTTTCAAGTGAGTTGTCCGCTCGCGAGGTGCGAGCGGGGCGGCATGATATCGGCATCGCTGGAGAACGTCATCCGGCCAGCAGGGCTGGCGGAATGATCTGTGTCCACAGATTCGTTTAACCGCGTGGGCAACGCCGTTAAACGAATCGTCCAAACCCACCGCCACCCGGCGTCTCAATCGTGAGGAGATCGCCCGTTAGGACATTGAGCGACACTTTGCCTCCGAGGTCGATGACCTCTGTCGAGCCAGCCCGTTGCAGGGTGTTGCGGCCGAGTTGGCCCGGCTCACCGCCGTTGAGGCCGAAGGGGGCGAATGGCCCACGGCGCTCGGAGAGAATTGAGACGCGGAGTGGCTTCAGGAACTCGATCTGGCGAACGATGCCGTCGCCGCCGCGATGCCCCCCTGCCCCGCCCGAGCCGCGGCGGATCGAGAACTCGTGGATGCGGACGGGATAGCGGCGCTCGATCACTTCGGGATCGGTCAGCCGCGTGTTGGTCATGTGCGTGTGAACGGCATCGGCTCCGTCGGCGTCGGGCGTCGCTCCGTTGCCGCCGCAGATCGTTTCGTAATAGCCGAACGTCCCGTCGCCGAAGGTCAGGTTGTTCATCGTCCCCTGACTCGCGGCGGCGACTCCCAACGCACCGAGCAACACATCGACGACACGCTGCGAGGTCTCGACGTTGCCTCCCACCATCGCCGCACACTGCGACGGGTCATCGTGTGCGGGCGGGTTGAGCAGACATTCGGGCAGCACGATCGTGACCGGCTCCAACACGCCGCTGTTCAGCGGAATGTCATCACTGATGAGGCACCGGAAGACGTAAAGCACCGCCGCCGTGACGATGGCTCGGTTCGCGTTGAGGTTCGTCGCGAGAACCGGCCCGGTCCCGGTGAAGTCCACCGTTGCGCGATCGCCCGCAATCGTGATCGTCACACAAATCGGCGAGCCATCGTCGAGATGATCGACTCGCGCGTACTCACCGTCGGGCATTGAGGTCAACGCCAACCGCATCTTCGCCGCCGCCGAAACTTGAATGTGTCCCATGTACGCTTGGACGACGGACCAACTTTGCTTCTCAACCAACTGCCGCAGTTGATTCGCACCCGTGTGATTGGCCGCCACTTGAGCAGACACATCCGCAAGGTTGTCTTCCACCGCGCGGGACGGATGCGGCCCTGATTGGAACAACGCGCGCAGCTCGGCCTCGTGCGACTTGCCACCATCGACCAACAGAAAATTGCGGATCAGCACGCCTTCATCGGCGAGCGTCTTCGAGAACGGGGGCATCGAGCCGGGGACGATGCCCCCGATCTCGGCGTGATGGGCGCGGCTGGCGGTGAAGAACATCAGTTCGCCAGTTGCGTCATCGTGAACGGGCGTGACGACGGTGACATCGGGGAGGTGCGAGCCGCCGCGATACGGATCGTTCGTCACGAAGACATCGCCCGGCTTCATTTGCTGATTGTCCTCAATGATCCGCCGCACGGTCTCGCTCATCGCACCGAGATGCACGGGGATGTGCGGTGCGTTCACGACCAGCTCGCCACGAGCCGAGAAGATGCCGCACGAGAAGTCGAGCCGTTCCTTCACGTTCGTCGAGAGGCTCGTCTGCTGGAGCGCGATCCCCATTTGCTCGGCGATCGAAGCGAAGAGATGGTTGAAGATCTCGATCTTGATCGGATCGGCATCTCCTGTCCCCTCGCCCCGGCTCGGGCACCGCCGCTTCGGTGGTCGGGAGAGGGTTAGGGTGAGGGGTTCTTCTGTCAGAGATTGAGAGTGGAGGGTGAAGGGTTGAAAGTCAGAGTACGAAGCCTCTTCTGCGTGTGGTGCGTTCTCTTCATCGAATCCCCTCACCCTAACCCTCTCCCCGCAAAGCCGGGGCGAGGGGACGACGGTCGCTGCGCGACGCGCGATCACGATCTCACCCCGTCCGCGAATCGACGCCTCGAAACCGGGATCGACCACGACCGTCGAGGTCGGTTCGCAGACGATGGCCGGGCCGGTGAAGGTGTCGCCGGGATGAAGCTGCTCACGCAGGAAGACGGCTGTGCGATGAGGCTGATTGTCGAACCAGGCTTCGGTCCATGAATCTGGCACTGTGAGCGGCACGGCGCTAGCCGCCGGTTCCGAAACCCCACCGGGATTGCCCCGGTGGCTCAAAGGTTTTTGCACTACTTCTCCATCATTACCGTCTTCAACGGAGTGACATTGAGTAGTGCAAAGACCTGTTTCCACCGGGGCAAGCCCGGTGGGGGGATGTTGCGCCGGCGAGGGGTGAGTCGATTGAAGATCGGGCGCGTCATCCGGATCGTCGCGATGCCCGACCACTTCCACCCGTGCCGCAACGACCTCAATCGGACGGTCGGGCCGCACGTAGCCGTAGAGTTGCTGATGACGTTCGGCATAGGCGCGGGCGTAGTCTCCGTCGCTCGGTTCGGTCACGTTGAGCGACGCTTCGATGCCGCGATACCTGAGATCGAGCGACCGGATCGGCGCGTCGATGTCGTCGCGGGGAATCCCTTCTGTGAGGACGGCGTCTCGCGCGGAGTCGGCCATCTCGACGAAATGCGGCTCCAGCTCGACGAGCAGTTCGCGCGAGAACGGCTTCAAGACTCCCCGCTCGCGCAATTGGCGAACGTCGGCCAAGCCGATGCCATACGCACTCAACACGCCCGAGTACGGATGCGACAGCACCGTCGTCATGCCAAGCGACTTGGCGAGGGCACACGCATGTTGAGCACCCGCGCCGCCAAACGTGACGAGGGCGTACTCGGCCGGATCGTAGCCCTTCGAGACCGAAATCTTCCGGATCGCGCGGGCCATCGTCGTGTTGGCAATGTCGATGAAACCCTGAGCCAGTTCGTGATGTGAATAGCTTCGTCCGAGGGGCGAGTTCGCGACCCGTTCGCACAGTTCGGCGAGCCGTCTCTCCACCGCCGCGCGATCCAGCGGGAACGGGAACCACTCGGCAATGATCTTGCCGAGAAAGAGATTCACGTCAGTGATCGTGAGCGGGCCGCCTCGCCCATAGCACGCGGGACCGGGATCGGCCCCGGCACTCTGCGGCCCAACGAACAGCTTCACGCCATCGAACCCGCACACGCTGCCACCTCCCGCCGCGACGGTCTCGATCGCCAGCATCGGCGCAACGACTCGCACCCCCGCTTTGACCGTTTCAAACTCGCGTTCATAACGCCCGTCAAACCGAGACACGTCGGTACTCGTCCCCCCCATGTCAAAGCCGATCGACTTCGCGAACCCCGCCCGCTGAGCCACTCGCGAGAACCCAATCACGCCCCCCGCCGGTCCCGACAGCACGCTGTCTTTCCCCGTGAATCGGTCGGCATCAACGAGACCGCCGGCGGAGGTCATGAGTTTGAGTGAGGGTTGAAGGTTGAGAGTTGAAGGTTGAAGACCAGCGGGAAGAGAAGCGGAGCCTGCTCCTGTCCCCTCGCCCCGGCCTTGCGGGGAGAGGGTTAGGGTGAGGGGTTCTTCTGCCTTGGCTTTGGTCTTCTCTTCTCCTGTCCCCTCGCCGCCCGCCTTGAGGGGGTTAGGGTGAGGGGGGCTTGGGGAAGGTTGAGTGTGGATGGTCGAGGGTTGAGAGGCAGAAGAAGAGGCGTGTTGCAGATCGGGAGCGTCAACACCGCCCTGCCCCCTCACCCTAGCCCGCTCCCCCGAAGACGGGGGCGAGGTGACGACGGTCGCTGCGCGACGCGCGGTGTCATCAAGGGACGCCCGCAGCTTCCCGACGTAGTCCCGCAGGATCGGGTTCACATACGCATCCATCACCGTCGTGTCGCCGCGTGAGACGATCTTGATGAGCGGTGACAAGCGGCTTGACGTGCTGATCTCAGTGAAGCCGACTTCGCGAGCGATTCGCTCGACGAACTGCTCGTGGATCGGGTTCGCGAACGCATGGAGCAGGCAGATTGCGAGCGATTCGCATCCGGCGGCTTTCAGTGCGAGCAGCCGTTCACGCGCGGCAGCTTCGCCGGGCGAGCGCAACACGTTGCCAGTCGCATCGAGCCGCTCGTCGATCTCAGCGACAGCGGCAAACAACGGCTCGGGCTTTTTGATAGCGAGGTCAAACAATCGCGGCCGGTCTTGATTGGCGATCAGCAACACATCGCGAAAGCCCTGCGTCGTGACGAAGCCGGTCCTCGCACCGCGTCGCGTGAGCAGCGCGTTCGTCCCGCGCGTCGTTCCGAGCCGTACCACGACGGGCGGAATCGCTTCGTCGAGTCTCAAACCAAGCGCCGTGCGAATGGCCAGAATCGGAGCCTCTTCGCCCGACGCGAGTTCGTAGCGCACTCCTGTCCCCTCGCCCCGGCCCTGCGGGGAGAGGGCTAGGGTGAGGGGTTCTTCTCCTGCCCCCTCAAGCGTGAACGTTCCCGTCGCGGCATCGAACGCGGCGACAGGTCGCGACTGCGCGGCCGCACCCGAATCGTTCAGCAGGGTCAACGTGTAGCCGTTCCAGAACACGGCGGGATCGCCGATGCGGGCGGTGTCGCGCAGTTGATGTTCGCTCGGGAAGGACGTGACGCTCCCCTTCGTGATGCCGGACGAAAGAACCTTGTACGTCGAAAGCCGTCCGTCGGGAGACCTCATCAGACAGTCCGTGAAGGTGCCGCCCACGTCGATCCAAAATTCAGTCAGGTCTGCCATCGGGGTTCTCGCGCGTCGTTGCTGTGGTCGTTGAAGACGAGTTGCGAAAGCCTAACGACCGACGCGCGTTGGTAACATTCTGTCAGCAGCATTACCGGTGCGTTCGCTCGCGCAGGTCGCCGGCTTCTCAGGGTTGCTTTTGCCACAGAGCAGACTCGCGCCTGAAGCGGCAGGTGGCCTGGGGTCAGGTGGTTCAAAGTTCAATCTTCGCGGAAGGACAGTTCCATCGATGGCGAAGCCGCCTGCCCGCGAAGATTGAACTTTGAACCACCCGACCCCGGCGGGGCGTACTCGCCGTCGCGATTGCGCAAACTGCTTATGACCTCGTCGCCAACAACCCCGCCTCAACCGCGAGCGACCTCGCCACAGCCGTGATCGCCTACAACGCCGCCCTGCTCAGTGCGATCGCCAGCGTCCTGACCACCGAGGCCGGTGCCACGGCCGCCCATGGCGGCGATTGCGAAGGCGAAGCTGGAAGAGTCCGAACCACGCGGCCATACTCGGACCGCACGTTCCCGTAAACGGAGTGACGATCAGTTGACCGAGCCATCACTACCGCCGCCTGATCCTCGATCCCCGATTGACTTGTCGTCGGGCTTGCCGCTGAGCGTTGCTGATGCGGCGGTCCCTGCCGTGAAGCCGAAGCGGCGATGGGCTTCGCAAGTTCTCACGGCGGCGATGCTGGTCTGCTTCACCGCGTGCGGCTGGTGCTGGTCGCAGGTCGCACTGAACCCGAGTGGTTCGGCCTACAGTAGCCCCGTCGCTCCGCCGACGGGAGTTTCTTCGCTCGCCGCAGCGGGCGATCCCCGTCGCACACGCAACATCACTGAAAACATCGAGGATGTCCGCCTCGGACGCCGTGTCGTCGGGCGCAACCCGCTGCGCGAGCAGACTCAATCCCCAACGGACATCACTCCGGCCACACACCGCACCGTCCGGCTGGAGATGGACCAGCACGGCGCGCTCTATGAACTCGCCTTCGTCCGCTCACAGGCTTGGCTGAACGAACAGCAAGCCAAAGTCGGCGGAACGATCCAACTGGTCATGACCGAAATGGGCCTCGACGGCCCGGCCCGCGTCGTCGGCATCGACCCGTGCCCCGAGATCGAATCCGACGACGGCACCGGTCGCACGATCGTCACCGGCACGATGCAGCATCATGTAACACTTTTGATTGGCGGCATTAGTAATTCATGGTTCATGAGCGGAGTTCCTATCCTATGAGCAGTAAGTCGCTAGTCGAGAAGATCCAACATCAGATTGGAAGTGTGATTGATCACGTTGGCGTGGAGATCTGGAAGCCTACCGCTGACACACTCGGGGGATTGATTTGCGTATGTGTCGAATTGCATAATGCGGCAAGCTTTGTGTTTTTATGCAATGGCGACGGGCGAGTGGGGATCCGAAGCGGACCGCTGAAATGCTTTTCTGAAGACACGTACATACAAACCGCTAATGAGTTTACTGGTGAGGCACTGGAGTCGGTTGAGTTTACAAACAGTACGATGTTAATAACCACGACATTGCACCGTATGGAAATTATTAACAACTGTGATGAATTGGTTGTGGTAATCGACGGAAAACACGTTGCAATCTCGAATGGCGGCGAGGTGGCCTTGCTCGATTCATAAGTCAGGTGAGGCGTGCCACTGCTTCGGAGTCTTCGGAGAAGCAGTGTTCTTCGCGGCGCGGCTCTCACCTTGAATAGGACTGCTCGTTGGAACTGCTTCTCCGGGGACTCCGAAGCAGATGGGCATGAAAAAACTGTTGCTCGAGAAGATGTTATTGACGTTCGAATTTCATAACACCGTTTCAGGAGCAACAGCGATGGGGATCGTACCGGTTTACGTGGGGTTGGACTATCACAGTGAGACGATTCGGG
>Ga0209086_10001211_pt1 | contig 21203 bp, 18 predicted proteins | sample M_130207_XF_Meta_FD_187312 | JGI IMG/M metagenome (GOLD analysis project Ga0209086, IMG submission 187312) | Freshwater microbial communities from Lake Montjoie, Canada to study carbon cycling - M_130207_XF_MetaG (SPAdes) (version 2) | ecosystem: Environmental > Aquatic > Freshwater > Lake... | reverse complement strand
GGTGTCTGTGCTCAGGAAAAGTTCACCGGGGTTCTGCACGGTCGAGCCGCGCGAGAGCAGCGAGAGGCCGGGGACGCGCGTCTGTTGCACGGCGCTTTGGAGGGCGCAGTCGCCGTTGAGCACGTCTCCGAAGCCGGCGCCGTTTGGGAGATCGAGCGCATGGTGGAGTTCGCCGCGCCGCAGGTCGCCGTCCACAAGCAGCACGCGTGCATCGCCCATCGCCATGGTGATCGCGAAGTTCAGTGCGATGGTGCTCTTGCCTTCGTTCGGGACGGCGCTGGTGATGAGAAAGGTCGTGGGGCGCGGGCCTTCGATGGGGAGGAAAAAGATCGAGGAGCGCAGCGAGCGCATGGATTCCAGGAAGGCGTGGCGCTCGTCGTCGGCGAGCAGCGGTGCGACATCCACGGCGCCCACGGCGCAGGAGACATGCGGGATGGTCGCGAGCAGGCGGTCGGAAAATGTGGCCTGAAAATCGGCGACGGAATCAATGCGATCATCGAACATCGAGATCCCGAGGATGCCGAAGATGCCGAGGAGGAGCCCGAGCACGGATCCGATGGACAGGGTCTTCGCGACGCCGAAACGCGCGGTGCGGGCGGGGGTGGCCTTTTGCCGGATGGAGATGATTTCCTGATCCACGTTGCGGGTGATCTCGACGCTGCCCTTGGATTTGGAGAGGTTCTCGAACTGCGCGCGGAGGCGGCTGATTCCGGCCTGGATGCCGGAATACTGCGTGAGGCGCTCGCTGTTGGAGGCGGCCTTGGCCTCCCATTCCTTCACGGTGGTTTCGAGGTTCCGGATTTCGAGGGCGGTCGCATCGCGGCGGCGCTTGAGTTCCTCGGTGCTCTGCTTGCGGAAGATGTCAATGAGGTGCTGCTGCTGCGCGATCTGCTCGTCGAGATCCACCATGATGGGGTGCTTTGGCGTGAGGTCGCGCGCATAGCCTGCGCGCTCGGCCTTGAGCACTTCGATCTTCTGGCGTGCGCGTTCGTATTCGAGGAGCGGCCCGGTCGCGGCGGGGGTGCGCGGGTCGCCCTCGCGGAGGTCGTCGCCGTCGGCCTTGGGCGTCTTGCGGTCGCGCGCGATCTGCTGGTCGGCATCAAAGAGGTTGAGCAGTTGCGATTCGTTCCTCAGTTCCGCGAGGCGGGTGTTGAGCTTCGAGAGGTATGCGGCGGCGGCATTGCCTTCCTGCTCGAGGAAGCCGGTCTTGTTTTCGCGCTGGAATGCGAGGAGCCTGTCCTCTTCCTTGCGCAGTTCGGCGGCCACGCGCCCGATCTCCTCGTCAATGGCATCCGCGGTGAAGTCCCCCTTCTGCGATCGCATCTCGCGCCGCGTGGCGATGTATTCGTGGAGGATCGCTTCGAGGAATTTCTGCGTGTAGATTGGATTCTCTCCGGTCGCGGTGAGGGCAAAGATGGAGGTCTGCGGGATCGGTGCGACTTGCAGGATCACCCGGCTCACGGGGATCTCCGCGGCGGTCGTGCGCACATAGGCTTCGGCGCGCGTGCGGATGGCCTCATCCCTCATGAGTTCGCCCTGCGTGTTCATGAAGTGCGTCATCTCCTCGGAGAAGGTGCCGCCCTCGGGGAGGTTGATTTTTCCGCCCACCATCATGCGCGCCTGGGACATGTAGATCTGCTTCTGCGCGGCGATCACCCATGCTCCGACGCCGGTGCCGAGCGCGATTCCGAATACAAGGATCCACCAGTATTTGCGCAGGAGCATCCGGTAGCGGATGAGCCGCGAGCGGATTCTGTGGCTGGCGGCGGACGGGTCGCCCGCAGCGTGCGATGAAGGGCCGGCCATCGTGCGTCAGATGTTGATGAATTTCCGCGGGACGATGATCCGGTCGTCCGCCTGGAGGACGGGGTCCTTTTCGATCTGGCCCTTCGTCAAAATCGCATCCACGTCCACGATGGTCGTCTCTACTTTTCCATCGGGCTTGTTGCGCACGAGCTTCACCTTTTTCGAGTCGGAGAATTCCGCGAAGCCGCCGGCTTTCAGAATGGCCTTGCTCACGGTGAGGCGGTCCTCGGCGGGGATCTCGATGCTGCCCTGCGTGCGCACTTGGCCGCTGACATAGACGGTGCCGCGCGATTTCGAGCTCGCCGAATCGAGGCCGATGATGACGGTCGCGTGGATGAAATATTCGCGCTGGAGCAGCGGCTTGATCGTCTCGGCCAGTTCGCGGCAGGTGCGCCCTCCGGCCCGCACGCGTCCGATGAGCGGCACTTCGACTTCGCCGCCGTCCGTCACGACGAGGGAAAGGGGTGCGCGTCTTTCCTGCACGACGCGGTAGCTGAGGCGGTCGCCTGCGCCGAGCCTGCGCGAATTGTCCAGCACGTCCATGGAGGTCGTGCCGGCGACGATGCCCGCAGCCGAGGAGGGATCGGCTTTTTCCCGCGGCTGCGCGTTGGCCCGCGGCTGCGCCGCCGCGATCACCAGGATGAGCAGCGCGATGAGGGCCGCGATTTTGATGCGCACGATTTGAAAAATACGATGCGTCATACGCGTCAGAACTGGTAGCTGAGGCTGAGGATTCCGGAGTGTTGCGTGTAGCTGCGGAGCGCGAGATTCGAGTCCTTGTCCACGTAGCCGTAGCGCAGCCCGAGCGCGGTGCGGCCCGAGAGCCGGAACGACAGCCCCGCACCGCCGCCGTAGCGGAACGCGTGCTCCGCGCCCGCCGCGGCCGCGCCGGAGTCGCGCGCGTCCTCGACGAATGCGTCGAAATTCCACGTCATGATGTCGTTCATCCGCCAGTTCGCAGCGTAGCGCGCGAAGACGTAGTCGGTGAAATTCACGCCGAGGCCGAGCCGCGCCTCGCGCCCGACGGTGAGCGTGTGGCTGAGGTAAAGCGAGATACGCTGCGCCGCCGAGAGGTTCGCATACCAGCTCCCAAAATTGCTCTGCTCGAGCCGCGTGCCGTTCTGGTCGAAGCTCATGTCCTGGTAGCCAGCGCTGATGCGCAGCTTCGTGTATTGCGAGAGCGTCGCATCGGCAAACGCGCCCGCCGTCCACGTTGTCGCGTCGTTGCTCGTGCGGTCCTCGTAGTTCACGAGCGCCGCGCTGCCCTCGATGCCGACCCCCAGCGCATCGCTCACGCGGTGCCGTGCGCTGACGAAAACCTGCTCCTCCGTGCGGTCGAGGAAATTGAACTCCGACGAAAGCGTGTTGTAGATGAAGTGGTCATAGCCGACGACGAAATCCCAGTCCGGGTAGCGGATGAATGCCGTCAGCCCCGAGGAATTCTGGAGCCGCGCGAACCGCTGCACATTGCTCAGCGTCGCCTCGTCAATCGGGTTCTGCGCGATGGTGATGCGATCGTGGATGTTCAGCCGCAGATGCTCGCCGACGAAAATGTCGAACGCGAACTGCGTGCCCGGATCGATCAGCAGCGTCTGCGAGTCGAGGTGCGAATTATTGAGATATTTCGCGTAGCCCATGCTCAGGCCGAGGCGGATCGTGTTCAGGCGTGTCACCTGCCATTCGCTCTCGATGCCCACGCGCGGGCGGAAGATGAGGTCGCCTTCCCGGTTGAATTCCGAGAGCCCCACGTTGTCGTTTACCTCCAGGTCCATCTGCACCGAAGCGCCCACCTTCACCGGGCCGAGTTGCATGATGTGACCGCGCAGCTTCGACACCTGCTCCTGCCGCGCATCCGCCGCGAGCGAGCTGATGCCCGAGGGGCGGATGGATTCCTGCGCATCCGCCCTCACGCCGGCGAGGCACGCGAGTGCAAATGCACAGAGCGTCCTGGATATTCCGGTTTGTTTCTGAGTTTGGGTGTGGATCATGCGATGCGTGGTCGGAGATTCGTGCGACTATGGGACGGGCACGCTGCTGTTGACAAAGCAATTCCTTGGCCGGCTTAATGCTCAGATGCTCAGGCCACTCACAGTGAAACAAAAAACCACCGCCATTTTCCTTCTCCTGTGCAGCATCATTCCCGCAAGTGCCGCGGATAAACCTGCGCCTGTCCCCGCCGGGCCCGCGGCAGGCCATGATGCCGCCGACGACGCTGCGGCGGCCGTAGTGGCAGCTATCAAGGCGCTCGGCCCGAATCCGTCCTCGCGGCAGATCGGGAACATCGTCTTCAAAGCCGTCGGCAAATCCCCCGCAAGTGTGCTCCCGATCGTCCATGCAGCCGTGCTCGCATCGCCGCAGGCCGCAGCCCCGGAGATTGTCACCGCCGCGACTGCCGCAGTTCCGGATCCGTGGAAAAAGGTCGCCTACCACCGCATCACTTCGCGTGTCGTGAAAAAGGCCGCTCCTGACTCCAAGGACGCCCACGATGAAAAACCGGCTCTCGACCGCAAACCAATCGCCGGCGCCAAGGGTGCTGTGCTTCCGGCTGTGGCCGAGGGGCCCACATCCACAATCACCCTCGCCGAGGCCATCATCCGCACCGCGCTCGACGCGCTGCCCGGCCTCGATCTCCCCACGCTCCAGGCCGCCGCGGATATCGCGCTGCTCGGCGATCCCTCCGTCCTCCTGCGTTACATCCAGGGGCCGCGCTCCATCTCCGGCGTCGGTGACGCGGGCACGAGCAACTACGCGAACGAACCGTTCCGCCCCGGCGTTGCGGGCACCAAGCCTGTTCCCACACCGCAGGAGCCTGCTGTGAGCAAATGATTTCATGCAAACAGCAATCCCCGGAGTCGGCGATGCGGGCGTGAGCAACCGCGCGAACGAACCGCTCCTGCCCGGCATCGCGGGTGCCACGCCTGTGCGTGCGCCGAATCGGCCCGCCGCCCGCCGCTGAAATGATGCCTGCGAATTCATCCGGCATCCGGGTTATCGCAGCAGTCACCGCCCTGCTTTTCACGACCGCCGCGGCCCGCGCCGTGGTTCTCGACTGGGCGAGTCTCCCAGGCGGGCAGATGTGGCCGAATGCCGCGACCAGCAGGCAGTTTAACCTCGACGGCGTCGCCGGAAACGACATCCAGATTGCCATCACCAAGAGCGCCGCGATCACATAGGCGACCGAGCCGAGCAACGGCCAGCTCTACCCGCAGAATATCTCGGATACAGCGATCGAAAGCGGCGTCCGCGGCCTTCAGATGTGGACCTCTGCGGGCATGGTGAATTCGTCGAATACCATCACGCTTACCATCACCTTCCTCGGCACCTATTCGACCGGTGCCTACGTCACAAATCTCACGCTCTTCGACGTGGATGCATCCACCACGTTCACAGACAGGGTGACCATTACCGCCCTGAACGGAGCCACACCGGTCACGCTGACGGCCTCGAATAACAGCGCCTTGGGAACGCCGTCCAACACGATCACCGGCTCCGGCACCACAAGTGTAGTCGCGCTCGGCAGCACCACCGTCGGCGATATTTCGAACGCGCGCGGCGACGTCTATGTGAACACGGGCAACCAGCGTGTGACCACGATGACGTTCGTATGGAACAACCCCGGCCCAAATTTCGGAGGCCAGGCGATCGATCTCGGGAACATCACCTTCACACCAGAAGTCGGCGGCTGTTCTGCGGCGCTCGCGCTCTGCGGCGGCCTGCTCGCATTCGGCCGACGGCGGGCTGCGCGGGCTGCGGCATGAATTCTCGTGCGGCAGCGTCGGAGCATGCCGCATCGGCGCTCGGGAAAATGCGGCGATGGATCCTGTTCATCGCGCTCCCGCTAATCATTGCGCTCGTGCTCGCCTACGCGCCCGCGCGCATGGCATTTTCCCGCTGGCAGCACGACCGGCTGGTCCGCGCCGCCGTAAAATTTTTCGCGCAGGGCGACCTCCACGGCGCATCGCTCTCCGCGCGCGAGGCCGTCCTGTTTCCGCGTCGCCGCGGAGAAGCGCCGCAGCCTGTGCCGTCCGCCGGGCAGTCGCGGATGGGGGAGGGGATTGCAGTCCTCGTCGGCGTGCTCACGATTCCGCCCGCCGCGCTCGCATGGTTCTCGCGTTTCGAAAATGCCCGCGCATTTTCCAGCGTACGGCCCGTGTGGACGCTCTCGGCGGAGAGCCTGCCGTCCGGCTGGACCTCCGAATCCGTCGCGCCAACCGAAGCCGCGCGCAACTTGCTGCGCTTCACCGAATGGCAGTCATTCACCATCCGCGACACCGGCGGCATCGCCGCACAGATCGTCCGCCTCGGATGGGAACGCGCGGCGCGCACGCCGGCATTCGTTACGAACCACACGCCCGCCGTGTGCATGCCCGCGTCGGGGTGGGCGCAGACCGCGCCGCCATTTTTGCTCACACTGAAAATCCGCGACGGCGCGCTGCCGTGCGCCGTGTTTCCATTCGAGCGCGACGGCGTGCGCATCCTCGCGCTGCAAAGCCTCTCCGCGGGCGGGCCGCCGGAATCGCGCCTCGTGGATCCCGCGCAGATTCCGGGCGGCATCCGACGCTTCGCCACGCTCTGGCAGGAGCCGATGCGCCAGATCACCGAGGAACTCCTGCTCTACATTCCCGACCCCGGCGAAGCCGAAGCGCGGAAAAATTCTGCCACCGAATTCCTCAACACCATCCTTTCGCAGCACAAACCGTAACGCGGACAAGCCTGTCCGCAGGCTCCATGCTACCGCTGTGCATTCAGCTCCGCCGCGCGCCGTGAAAATGCCGCGCGCCTCCGCGCGTCGCACTGCGCGGCGATCTGCTCAAACTCCGTGACCCGTGGCTTCGCCTCCTCGGGCCGCAGACCGAGGAACCAGTCCATCTGCAGCGCAGGACGTCCGCCCGTGATTCCGAGCAGCCTCTCACGGAACGCCGGATCATCCGGCGCGCCACTCCGCATCAGCGAAAAAAATCCCGGCGCATCCGAGTCGTTGCATCGCCGCAGCGCCTCCTCCCACGCGATGAGTGCAAGCCCCGGCTGCGAGCGCAGCCAGAATTTCCCCTCCTCCAGCGGAACCTTCGCATAGTGCGGCTCCAGCAGCCGTGCGCGGCGGAAATCCCCCGCGGCCGCGATCACTTTCCGATCGCACGCCAGCGCGACGGCACGGGTGAAATACGGACGCCAGTCGAGCGGCGCACGCGCGATCGCACGGTCCGCGCGCGACACCGCCGCGGAAAATTTTCCCTCGCGCGAAAGCGTCTCGGCGCGCGCTTCGTCGTCCGCTGCATTTGTCCACCACGCGCCGAGCGCGACGAGTGCGAGGCCCGGCACACGCCAGAAATTGATCGCGCCGCGCGATGGCGCGACCGGCACCGCGTCCCGGCGCGCGAGCACCATCACGAAGATCGCCGCAAGCGCCGAGCCGAGCCGGTGCCCCGGCACATCCACAAAGGCATGGATCACCGCCGCGACCGACGCCGCGAGCGAAGCAGTGCGCAGCCGCCGCTGCGTCATGCGTTCATTCGGAAATGCGCCTGCGAGCGCAAAGCCGACCGCGGCGAGTGCGAGCGCGGCGGCGGGCCAGCCGGCCTCCGTCACCAGCCACAGCCAGTCGCTCTCCGGATGGATCACGGACGACTGGATCACGGACGCCGTGCGATGGAATGGGAACAGCGCGGCGAAATTTCCCAGGCCTGAGCCGCACCACGGCGAGTCCGCGGCCAGCGCGCGCGCATCGCTCCAGATGCGGAAGCGGAAGTCGCCGGTGAAGTTTGCATTCACGGCAAACCGCCCCGCAATCGGCCCGCCGAAAACGAGCAGCACCGACGCCACGACGCAGAGCGCGGAGAGCCCGAGCAGCAGTATTTTCCACGACCGTCGCGTCCACGCCACCGAGACATTCCACAGCCCGAGCGCGCAGAAGATCATCAGGATTCCGCCGCGGGAATACACCGTCGCGAGCGCCGCAAAAATCACGCCGGCCGCGAGCAGCCACGGCAGCATCCGCGTCGCGCTGCGACGCTGCGCATCCGCCGCGCAGCCCACGGCGAGCACGCCGCCGAGCGCGAGGACGTGCGCGGTGTGGTTCCGGTTTGGAAATGGCCCGTGACGCTCCGGGGAAAGCCAGCCGGGCGGACGCCAGCCAGTCCACCACTGCACAAGCACGCACACCGCGAGCAGCATCAGGCCGCACACAAAAATGCGCGCGGCCAGACGGCGCGACGCACCGTCCCACGGGCTCGCCATGAGCCAGCCCATCCACGCGATTCCCGCGGCGAGCAGCAGCCATGCTTCGAGCGTGAGCCGCGGCTGCGGCGAGAGCGTCAAAGGCAGCGCGATGCCCGCCTCCTGCACCGCGCCGCGCCACGCCGCCCCGTGGAACCACGCTGCGGGCAGCATGCCCGCACCCGCGAGCGCGAGCAGCGACAGCGCCGCGAGCGACCATTTCCGATCCGGCCACGCCGCCAGTGGCGCGAGGAGAATGAGCACACCCATCGCCGCGATCACGATCGCCTGCGGCATGCGCTCCGTCGCGCCGCCCATGAAAATCGCGGCGAGGATCACCAGCACCGCGAGCGCCTGTGCAGGCACTTTGAAAGTCGGATGTGGCTGCGCCTCGTTCATGCGGGACGCGCACTCAAACACAGTCCGCGCCGCAAACGCCATTCCCAACGCTGCGCGTTCCACGGCGCGCGACGAATTGGTAGCCGCCGACGGAAGGAGGCGGGCTGATCGATGGCTTCCCGTTTCGTTGCCAGGACGGTCGTGCGGCAGGGGCGTAGCGTAGCTCTCCAGAGCTGCGCATCGAAGGCGGATGTCCCCGCACAGCTCTGGAGAGCTATGCTACGGCGCAAAGGCGCGGGCTGATCTTCCCGCGTGAAATTCAAAGTCTCCGTTCGAGAGGAGACCGGCGTGCCTGCGCTTTTCCCTGCATCGTTCCGTCAGCGGGAAAGAGTGCCCGCCTCCCCTCGACAAGCTCGGGGCCTCGCGGCTGCCGTCGGCGGCTGCGAATGCTACCCGCCCGCTGCACCTTCGCCGCCGGGCTTGGTCATCTCGACGGGATCGAGCGCGGCAGCGAGCTGGTCGTCGGGCAGTACGTTTTTCTCGCGGCAAAGTTGCCGGACGGTCTTGCCGGTCTTCGCGCTTTCCTTCGCGATCTCGGCGGACTTGTCGTAGCCGATCACGGGCACGAGGCTCGTGACCATCGCCATCGAGTATTCGATGAGTTCGGCGCAGCGTTCCTTTTTCGCGACGATACCCTCGATGCAGCGCTTGCGGAAAAGCTCCACGACATTGGTGAGCAGGCGAATGCTCTCCAGCATCGCGTGCGCGATCACGGGCATGCCGACGTTCAGCTCGAAATTGCTGAGCTGCGCGGCGGCCCACGTGACGGTCGCGTCGTTGCCGATGACGCGCGCACAGACTTGCAGCACGGCCTCGCTCATCACGGGGTTCACTTTTCCGGGCATGATGCTGCTGCCGGGCTGCGTCTCGGGGAGCGAGATTTCGCCGATGCCGCAGCGCGGGCCGCTGCCGATCCATCGGATGTCGTTCGCGATTTTCGTGAGGCTCACGGCGACGGTCTTCAGCGTGCCGCTCGCGGAGACGAGCGCGTCCTTCGCGCTCTGCGCCTCGAAGTGATCCTTCGCCTCACGAAAATCATTGCCGGTGCCTTTGCTGAGAATTTTCGCGACGATTCCGGGGAAATCGGGATGGCAGTTCAGTCCAGTGCCGACTGCGGTGCCGCCGATCGGCAGCTCCTCGACCTCACGGATCGCGGTGCGGATGCGCTCGACGCCGAGTTCGCACTGGCGCGCGTAGCCGCCGAATTCCTGGCCGAGCCGCACGGGCGTGGCGTCCATGAGATGCGTGCGGCCAATTTTGATGATGTCCCAAAATTCCTGCGACTTCGCATCGAGCGCGCCGCGCAATGCGTCGAGCGCGGGAACGAGCGTGGTGCGGAGCTGCTCGGCGACGGCGACGTGAATCGCGGTGGGGATGACGTCGTTCGACGACTGGCCCATGTTCACGTGGTCGTTCGGGTGCACGGGATCGCGCGAGCCGATCGGCTTGCCCGCGAGCTGCGAGCAGCGGTTCGCGATGACCTCGTTGGCGTTCATATTCGTCGAGGTGCCGCTGCCGGTCTGGAAGATGTCGATCGGGAAATGCGCATCGAGCGCGCCCTGCATGACTTCATCCGCGGCCTTTTCGATGAGTCCTGCACGCTCGGGGCTGATGCGCGAAAGTTCGAGGTTCGCCTTCGCCGCCGCGCCCTTGATCAGGCCGAGAGCGCGGATGAATTCGCGGCTGAAGCGGTAGCCGCTCACGGGAAAGTTGAGGACGGCGCGCTGGGTGGATGCGGCGTAGAGTGCGTCAGCGGGCACCTCCATCGGGCCCATGGAATCTTTTTCGGTACGGGTGGTCATGTGTGAACCCCGATTCTGTCCGGCGCACACGCGTGCGTGTCGAGGGGAAATGAACGGCGCTCCGGCTCAGCGCGCCCCGGTGCCGATGATGCCGCTGCCGTTGCCGCTGCCGTTGCCGTTTTTGTGATGTCCGTTCAGCGGCTTCTGCGCGTGCGTCTTGAAAAACTTCGTGACGAACATCGGCGGGACATTCCGCAGGCACCACTCGCTCTCGGCGCGCGCGAAATGGTCGCAGTGGCCGCGGGTGCGCAGCTCATTTGTGACCTGGTAGATGATGAACGCCGAGTGCGTCTCGGGCGCGAGCACCGCGTGGGTGTGGTCGAGGATCTCGCGCTTTTTCGCCTTGTCCAAAATGCTGAAAGGGATGCCGGACACGACATAGTCGCAATGCGCGAGGCCCTTTTTCGAGAGCACCTCGGGGAGCTTCACGCAGTCGTCGTTGTGGACGCTGACGCGCGGGTCGTTTGCGAACTGTTTGCGGAGGTGGTCGCAGAGTTCGGTATCAATCTCGAAGAGCAGCAGGTGCGAATCCGGGCGCATCCGCTTCGCGATTTCGCGGGTGTGGCAGCCCTCGCCGGGGCCGAATTCTGCGATGACGCGCGGGCCGCTGTGATCCATCTTGTCGGACACCTTGCGAATGAGCGTTTTGGAACTCGGCATGATCGAAGCGACGCTTAAGGGGCTTCGAAAAAATCGTTTCAGGAAGAGTGCGCTCATTTAGGAGATTGCCGGGAAAAACTGGCGCGGAATCTACCGGCTGAGCCGCGCATGGCAAGCGTTCTGAACGATTGCGCGACGATTCGCGGAATCCGATTTCGGTGCGCGCGGGATCAACGCTGTCGGGCCGCGCTGCGGATGGAGCGAGCATCCGTGGCCGCGTTTGCAAAAACGCGGACTGATCGTGCTCCCCGGAAACAACGGGCCGCGCGAAACGGCGGGCGGCGTGCATCGGGTTATTTGTGGGAGGTGGCATCACTCCATCCGTGGTTGAGTCCGCCCAGCGGGTGCACGCACAGTCCACTCGTCACTTGTCTTCCGTTCGCCATCCGTCATTCGTCATTTCCCGATGCCCGCCCGTCGCCTTCAGATCCTGGTCTTCACGCTTTCGTTCGTCACGTTCGCGTGGTTCCATCAGGGCGGCGGATGGAACCAGAATGCGCGCTTCGCCGAGGTGCGCGCGATCGTCGAGCAGGGCCGCTTTGCCGTGGATGACTACCTGGTCTATCGCCCCGGGCAGGGCCGGCATCTCGTGCGTCCGCAGGTGGTGCGCGGGGAATTCAGTTTCGGCGGTGTGCGGCGTCACCTCTCGTGGGGCGATTGGAAAAATCTCGGCACGACGGAAAAGCCCATATGGCGGCAGATGGGCGCGCTCGGCGAGACGCTTGATCCTTCGGCCACGCTGGCGATCATCGGCGAGGACACTTGCACGGGCGATGTCGGTGTCGCGCCGGACGGACACTTCCATCCGAACAAGCCGCCCGGTGCCTCGTTGCTCGCAGTGCCGCCGTATTTTGCGATCTTCCACATCGAGCGGCTGCTCGGGATCGATCCCGACGACTGGTGGGTGATGACGGTGAACGCGTGGCTCTGCTCGGTGCTCACGGTCGGGCTCGCGTCGGCGCTCGGCGTCGTGCTCGTGCTGCGTGTCGCGTCGCAGATGTGGCCCGGAAAAATCGGCGCCGCGCTCGCTGCGGCGCTGTCATTCGGATTCGGCACTACGTACTTTCCGTTCGGCACGCTGATGTTCGATCACAACATCACCGCGGTGCTGCTGCTCGCGAGCTTCGCCGCGGTGCGGAATGGGCGTCCTGGCTCCGCGGGCGTGTGGGCGGGTGTGGCGGCGGTGACAAATTATCTCGCGGCGATCCCCGGCGCGTTCTTCGCGCTCTGGGCGCTTTGTAGCCGCCGACGGCAGGAGGCGGGCACACTCGAACGCGGAGTGCGGAACGCGGAACGCGGAAATGAAAGCAGAGCGGACGATGCGGAAAATCCGCACTCCACACTCCGCACTCCACACTCCGATCAGCCCGCCTCCTGCCGTCGTCAGCTACGGTGGGATGCTGCGCTCCGCTTCTCCCTCGGTGTGCTGCCGTCGCTCGTGGTGCTGCTTGCGTACAATGTCGCGGCGTTCGGTTCGCCGTTCGCGCTGAACACGAGCTTTCAGAATCCTGCCTTCAAGGAAATCGCGCCCGCATTCCTCGGCATGTTCACGATGCCGGGCTGGTTTTCCACGCTCGTGATCACGATCTCGCCGTGGCGCGGAGTCTTCGTGCTCTCGCCGGTGATCATCGCGGCGGTGGCGTGTCTTTTTCTCCCCGGAAAAATGAAGGCGCTCGGTGCGGAGCGCAGGCTGATCGTCGCTAGCGCGGCTTTTTTCTTCCTGGTCAATATTTGCTTCAACGGATTCCACGGCGGCTTCGCGGCGGGGCCGCGCTACCTCATCCCGGCGATGCCCTTCGTGTGCCTCGCGCTCGTACCCGCGTTCGCTCGCTGGCCGCGCGTGACGACGCTGCTCGCCGCCGTGAGCATCGTGCAGCAGGCGCTGCTCACCGTCACCGATGCGCTGAATCCGCTCGGCATGGGCGCGCACGCGTGGGTGGATCATCCGGACGAATGGAAGGAGAAGATCACCGGCAACAGCATCGTGTGGAGGTACGCATGGCCGATGTTTGCGCAGGGCCGCGCGTGGCCGGTGATTGATGCGGAGTTTGATGAGTGGCTGCGCGACGAGCGCGTCAAGCTGGAGAAGAATGGCCTACCCGCCGCGTACGTGGAGACGCAGATCGCGAAGCTGCGCACCGAGACGCGCGCGAAAATCGAGCGTGGCGAAGAGGAGCCAGTATGGCTCGCAGCGATGCCCGGCCCGGTCTCGACGAACACGCTCGGCGTGTGGGACGGGATCTACTTCCTGCATTTCCCCGCGCACTCGCCCGCGACCGAGTGGGCTGCTTTCAATGTGGGCGAGCTGATTTTCCCGAAGAGCCGGTGGAGCGTTGCTCCGTTGTTCGCGCTGTGGATCGCGGGAGCGTTCGCGCTGCGGCGCAATGTGCGGGCGATGTGAGCGACACCAGTCACTTTTCACAACGCACAGCCGCACTCGCGTGGCGGCGCGTGCATCCGTCTCATTCTCCTCCGCCGCGACGCCCGCCGCCCTGAGTCACCACCGTCTGCGCGCTCCCGCTTTCCGTGAACCCCTTTCGTGTTCCTTCGCGGTTCCATCCCAAAAGTGCCCCATCAAAAATCGCCTCGCAACGCCCGGTGCCGCCACGCATCCTCCGCCCGTGGCCACGGCAGAACTGCGCACCTCCCTCGACAAATTCGCCTCCTTCGCACGCTCCCTTCATGGTGATGAAAAGAGCGAGGCGCAGGGATTTCTGGAGCGCTTCTTCCGCGCGCTCGGCCATGAGGGAGTCATGGAGGCGGGCGCGACCTTCGAGTTCCGCATCGCGAAAAAGCCCGGCACCGCACAGCTCGAACTCATCACCGGGACGGGCGGTTTGAAACCGCCCCTCCTTGGCAAGGGCGGGAAGAAATTCGCCGACCTGCTCTGGCCCGAGCGCGTGCTCATCGAGATGAAGTCCCGCGGCGCAAAGCTGGAGCGCCACTACGACCAGGCCTTCGACTACTGGACGCACATCGTCCCGCACCGCCCGACCTACGTCATCCTCTGCAACTTCGACGAATTCTGGATCTACGACTTCAATCAGCAGCTCTTCGATCCCGTCGAGCGCGTGTCCCTGCGCGAACTGTCCGACCGCGCGACCGCGTTCAACTTCCTTCTGCCCCACGCGCAGAAGCCGCACTTCGGCAACAACCGCGTCGAAGTCACGCGCAAGGCTGCCGACACCTTCGCCGAGGTCTTCTGCAAAATGCTCGAACGCGGCGAAGACCGCACGCGCGCGCAGCGCTTCATCCTCCAGCTCCTCGTCGGCGATGCCTGACGACGGCTTTAGCTTGCTTCACCAATAAGTTTCGCGCGATACATTCACTCATGCCAACAACTCCTGCGCTCACTGTTGCGGAATACTTCGCAGGCATCGGCCTCATGCGAATGGGATTGGATCAAGGCGGATGGCACACGGTCTTTGCCAACGACATTGATGAGAAAAAACACGAGATGTATTGCCATCATTTCGGCTCATCGCCGGAGTTCGTGGTTGGTGACATCCACGCCATTGATCAAGCCAGTGTGCCACCGACGATTCTCGCCACTGCTTCCTTTCCCTGCAACGACCTCTCGCTTGCAGGTGCGCGCAAAGGTCTTGCTGGCGAGCACTCGTCGGCATTCTGGGGCTTCATTCGCATCCTCAAGGAAATGGGTGCCCGGCGCCCACCGCTCGTGCTCTTGGAAAACGTCACGGGCTTTCTCACATCGAATGACGGAGGCGATCTTCACGAAGCACTGCTCGCTCTCAACGAACTCGGCTATGTCGTGGATGCATTCATCATTGATGCCTCGCGATTCGTCCCGCAAAGCCGCCAACGTCTTTTCATTGTAGGGCAACGTGACATCACTCCCCGCGTCGCAGAAGACCCAAGAATATTTCAAGACGAGTTGCGTCCGGCGGCGCTAGCCGACTTCATCTTCTGGCATTCAGATGTTCAGTGGAACCTGCGCGCGCTTCCTCCGCTACCGAGGCGAGAGGCACAGCTTGCCGATATTCTCGAAGACCTTTCACCAAACTCTGCCGCTTGGTGGAGCAAGGAACGTTGCGATTATCTCCTAAACCAGATGAGCCCAAAGCACCGGGAGCAAGCGGACACGATGATCCATGCACCCCTCCGTTCCTATGCAACCGTTTTCCGCCGTGTCCGTGCGGCTGGTTCGATGGCTGAGTTGCGCACAGACGGAATTGCTGGCTGTCTCCGCACCCCACGCGGTGGTAGCGGGCGTCAGATTCTTTTCGTCGCCGGAAGAGGCCGTTTCGCCGTTCGTCTGCTGACTGCCCGGGAATGCGCCCGTCTAATGGGGGCCGATGATTTCCGTCTCAACGTGCCACTCAATCAGGCGCTCTTCGGATTCGGCGATGCTGTCTGTGTCCCAGCCGTCAAATGGATCGCAGACAATTATCTCACCCCTCTCGCTCAAGACCTCCATGCCCAAGCCCAAGAAACGCCCAAGCAAAGCCGCAACATCCGTTACGGAGCACCCCAAAAACCACGGTAGCATTCGAGCAAAGCCTGAAGGACAGCCCAGCGACGTCGCTGCGATCCGCGGTGAAATTCAAGCCTTCCTTCGGAGTCCGGATAAGCGAGGGCGGAGAATCGGCAGCGCGAAGTGCGGTGTGTATGCTTTCTACGATTACGACGGCGAACCGATCTACATCGGGCAGACTTTCGAGGGGCTTGGATCTAGAATCGGCCGACACCTCACCAATCATCGGACCGATGCAGTTGCCATGAACGTCCTTGATCCTTTTGAGGTTGCCGAAATCCGCGTCTGGCCGATTGAACCGTTTGCCTCATATACAAAGAAACAGATTACAGCGGCAAAGGACGAAATTAGAGTCGTGCTAGATCGCGCTGAATACACGCTCTTCGTCAAAGTTGTTGAGGAATCCTCCTTCAAGGCTGTCCTAAACGAGAAGCCTCCCATCAAGACTGAACTTGTAACGCTGCCCATAGCTTACACCGGGAAGATTATCCCCGCCGAAATCTTTCCCCATCGGAAACACCCCGACATTCGTATTGCGCGCCGGGCCAGCACCATTGCTGCACTTGCTCGCGTCATCAGCGAGCGCAAGGTTGCCAAAGGGCTCCGCACCACACTCCTTACACAAGCCAAACGACTCGAAAAGCTGGCCGATAAGCGTTTCGCTGAATTTGCAGGAACATCCGATGAGGACGAAGGTGAAACTGAGGGTCAAGACTAGATGTAAGTTATTATGCGGTGCAGCTATTCTGATTTCACCGTCTTCGACACCTTCCCGTGGCCGCAGAAGCCGAAGCGAGGGGAGATCGCCGAAGTCGCCGCCGCGGCGGTGGCACTGCGCATCCTGCGGCGCGAAGTGATGGCCGCGCACGGCTGGTCGCTGCGCGACCTCTATCGCACCCTCGACGAACCCGGCGACAACCCGCTGCGCACCGCCCACGCCCGCCTCGACACCGCTGTCCGCACCGCCTACGCCATGCCGAAGACCGCCGACCCGCTCGCCTTCCTCCTCGCCCTCAACCTCGAACTTGCCGCCAAGGAAAAAGCCGGGGAACCCATCACCCCGCCCGGCCTGCCGCTTTCCGAGAAAGAGCGCGCGGCATTCATCACTGAAGACTGCATCCAAATATGAACAAGCAACCCACCCCCGAAGAACTCCGCGAAGGCATCCGCAAAGGCTATCACTTCGACCTGCGCACTCCGGGGCTGAAGGAGGCGGCGCGAGAAATCATCCGCCCAATTATCGAACACATGAAAGGGCAGGAAATCATCTACGAATGCCGCTCGCCGTGGCTGCTGCGCATCACTTCGCTGGAAGTGGACGACGAAGGTTTCCGCGCCACGGGCACGCCCGTACAGGAGCCGCCGGATGATTTTCTCTCATGGATGCTCGAAAAGCCGCTCAACTTCAGCGCGCGCTGGTTTGGGCTGACGATGCGCGGCTCATCCATCAGCATGGCGATGGTGCCAGACTGCTTTTTCCCCGATCCTGCCGTGGTCGCCGCGGTGAAGGCGGCGGCAGCGCGCGGCGCGGCAGCCGGCCCCGGCTACGACGCGGGACGGCCGGCGCGGAAAGAAATCCGCGAAATCCTCGAACGCGCCTCGGCGAAGGATTAGGAGCCCCATCCAGCCATGGCCGACGAACCCCAGCCATCCGCCAAGCCGCAATTCACCGCGGAAGCCATCCGGGAGAAGTTCAAAACCATGGCCTCGTGGGTCGAGATTGCGACCGGCTTTGCGCAGGAACTCGACTGGCTCGGCGACGCAAAGGTTCACCCGGAAGGCTCGGAAGAGCGGGAACTGGCGAAGGTGCGGGACGACGTGGATCTGGCGCTGTCCAATCTGCTGGTAAAATTCATGTCGAATGTACGGCACCGCGCCGAGAAGACGCGGAGTGTGGATCTCCTCGCCTTTGCAGAAATCTACACGCAGGGCGACGGGTACGAGGCACTTCACCTGATACGGCGCTACCAGGAGGTCTCCGGAGACGACACCAAGACGGGAGTCGATCCCGGCCCCGAGACTTTTCCCGACTCGTTTGCATGGGACACGTATCTGCGCGTGTCCGCTCTAGCAGGCCTGGCGGAAGAATTTCCAATGCACCTCCGGCACAGCGCCCGGCAGATGCACGGCTGGCCGATGATTGTCTCGCATCACCTCGACGGACGGGCCGAGTTTGAGCGGGTGGCCGAGCGACTCGAACTTGGAGCCGATTTCCCGCTGAATGTCGGCCCGCGAAAGAAACGCGGCACGGAAACCCCGCTGCTGCGCTATCTCGAACCGAAGGTCTGGCGGCTGCACGTTCTCCGCGAGAGGATGATCGAATGGGGCGAAATCCGCAAACCGGGGGACTTCGTCCAGCGCATTTACGGCTTTTGGTGGGAATTTCCCGACCCGGAGCCCGAGCCGGAGGTCGTGCCCATCCTCCAGCGGCTGCCGTCCCTTCCCCCGCTCACGCAGAAGACCGCACGGGAGTGGTCGCGGAAGGTCATCGTGCCGCTGATCATGCTGGAGGATGCGGAAACCGCGGAGACGTGCGAGACGCCCGCCCTGCAGAACATCTGGCGGCACCGGTCAGTAAAGAGCCGCTCCACCTTTCAGTCGCGGCTGCACAGCGCGGTGACCGATACGCTGGAGCGGTTTGGCAGGGCCGACTGACGGCTTGCGCGGCATTGCGGCATAAGCCGCGCAAGTGCTGGGATTGTCTGCCAGCGGACCCGGAGGGAGAGTTGGGCAGCACCAACCAACCAACCGCCATGCCGTCACTCCAATCATCCGTCATTTCACGGGCCGAGTATGAACCCGGCTCCCGCACCCTGGAGCTCACGTTCCGCTCCGGGCGCACCTACACACTGCGGGGAGTGCCCGCGCACCACTACTCCGGATTGCTCAACGCCCCGTCCGCCGGGCGCTATTTCAACCTCTACTTCCGGGGGAACTACTGACCATGACGCGCCTCGGCAAGATCGCCCGGCTGCCGCGCCAGATTCGCGAGGAACTGAACCGCCGGCTCTCCGATGGCGAAGTCGGCAAACGCCTCGTCCATTGGCTCAACACGCTGCCCGAGGTGCAGGCGGTGCTCGCGGCGGAATTTGGCCGACGGCCCATCAACGAGCAAAACCTGAGCGATTGGAAGCAGGGCGGTTTCGAGGACTGGCTGCGTCATCAGGAGGCACGGGCTTGGGTGCAATCGCTCGCCGAGGAGGAGGATGCACTGAGGGCGGAGTCGGGCTCCATCCCGCTGGCCGAGCGCCTGACAGCACCGGTGCTCGTCGGCCTGGGCCGCCTGCTGCGCGATGCCCCGGCAACCTCGGGTGGACCGGAACAGGGCCGGGTGCTGCTGGGTGTGGCGCAGCAACTGGCGCAGCTTCGCCGTGGAAATGCGCAGGCGGAGCGCATGCGGCTGGAGCGCGAGCGATGGGAGACCGAGCAGGAGGAGGCCCGCGAAGAAAAGAGGAAGGCCGCCGAGTGTGCGGTGAAATCCAAGCAACTGAGGGAGCGGATGTTCCCCCACTTGGATGAGTTTTTACTACCGCGGGCCAATGCGCTGCCTCCTGAAATCCAAGCCTGCCTCACAGCCAATGACCGTCTCCGCGAGAAACATGGCGATGCGGCCAATCAAGGCCAATCAACGTGAATCAGGCCCAATCAAACCGGATTGCGGCAAAGAATGGGATCGCAGACGCATCTTGAATGCCGCGATTTTTCCCCGAATCATCCGGCATGAAGCTGCGCATTTTCCTTCCACTGCTCGCTCTCGTGATTCCGCTGCGTGCGGAGGAGCCGGATTATTTTCCGGCGGTCGCGAAGCTGATCGAGGACCGGTGTCTCGACTGCCACTCGGCGGATGATCCGGATGGCAAGCTGGTGCTGGAGAAACACGCGGACATTTTGAAGGGCGGCGAGAGCGGTGCGGCGTTCGTCGCGGGGAAATCTGCGGAGAGCCTGCTGGTGAAATATCTGCGCGGCGAGGTGGCGAAGGACGGGAAGAAAAGATTCATGCCGCCGGGAAAGCGCGACAAGCTGTCGGCGGACGAGGTGGAGAAATTTGTGAAGTGGATTGATGCGGGCGCAAAGCCGCCGCAGCGCGAGATGGGCCGCAAGATCGTGGAGGTGCCGAAGGTCGCGCCGAAAGTCGCACCGCGCACGGCGGTGAATGCCCTCGCATTTTCTGCGGAGGCGAAGCTCGTGGCGGTCGGGCGCGGGAGCACGGTGGAACTCGTGGACCCGATCTCGCAGCTTGCGGTGAAGAAGCTCGACGGGCATCGCGGCGCGGTGAACGCGCTCGTGTGGTCGGCGGATGGCTCGCAGCTTTTTGCGGCATCCGGCGAGAATGCGATCGAGGGCGAGGTGCGGCAGTGGGATGTCGCGAGCGCGAAAGTGGCGCGCACTTTCACGGGGCATCGCGATGTGATTTACGCGCTCGCGCTTTCGCCGGATGGGAAGACGCTGGCGACGGGGAGCTATGATCAGAAGACCAAGCTGTGGAATGTAGCGGATGCGACGGAGCGGAAGACTTTGCACGGGCACAACGGCGCGGTGTTCGCGCTGGCGTTTCGTCCCGATGGAAAATTGATCGCAAGCGCGAGTGCAGATCGCACGGTGAAGCTGTGGGATGTCGCAAGCGGCGAGCGGCGCGACACGCTGAGCCAGCCGGGGAAGGAGCAGTTTGCAGTCGCGTGGAGTGCGGATGGGAAGCGGCTTGCGGCGGCGGGTGCGGACAATCGCATCCGCGTGTGGAGCGTATCGCCCGATGCGAAGGAGACGACGAATCCGCTCGTGCTCGCGAGGTTTGCGCATGAGCAGGCGATCCTGCGGCTGGTGTGGAGCGCGGATGGCGCAACGATGCTGAGTTCCGCGCAGGACGGCACGGTGCGCGTGTGGGATGCGGCGGAGGTGAAGGAGCGCGTGCTGCTGGAGAAGCAGCCGGACTGGCCGACGGCCCTGGCGTTTTCCGGCGGTGCGGTCGTGACGGGGCGGGCGGATGGGACGGTGGCGTTTTATGATGCGAAGACGGGGAAGGTGATCGCGGCTCCGAAGAACGGACGGAACGAACGCCCAACGCCCAACGCCCAACCGCGTAAAGCCGCGGGGGACGCGGCCACGCGGCCTTTACGCGGCCCAACGTCCAATGCGGCGCACGACGCGCGCCGGGTGCGGACTGGGAAGATTTTCTGTCAGGCGAAGAAGAAGGGGATGGCGAAGCCGGCAGAGCCGCCGAAGGGGGCGGTGGTGTCGGGCATTTCTCCGCGCGGGATTGAGCGGGGGAAGATGAGCGAGGTGAAACTTGCGGGCGCAAACCTCCCGGAGATCGTCTCGGTGAAATGCGAGGATGCGCGCGTGCGCGTGTTTGCGGCTGCGCCGGAAAAGGATGCGGTGCCGCTGGTGATTTCCACTCCGGCGAATCTGCCGCGCGGCGGCTATGCGATTGTCGCGAGCGGGGCGGACGGGAAGGAGATCGGACGCGCGACGCTACGGATCGAGGACATCTCGGTGCTCACTTTTCCCGGCGATGCGACGATGACGAAACTCACCACGCTGCCTGCGAATGTGTGGGGCACGATTGCGAAGGCGGGGGAGAGCGACCGGTATGAATTTGCGGCGAAGGCGGGGACGACGATGGTGTTCGACTGCCAGGCGAAGTCCCTCGGCTCGAAGGCGGCGGCGGTGCTGAGTCTCACGGATTCCGCGGGACGCGTCCTTGCGACGAACAGCAGTTTTGACTCGGGCGGCGATCCGTTCATCGCGCACAAATTTGCGGCGGACGGACGCTTTACGATCGTCGTGAGCGATGCGCTGATGACTGGGAGCGCGGAGCATTTTTACAATCT
>Ga0209086_10001209_pt1 | contig 21208 bp, 19 predicted proteins | sample M_130207_XF_Meta_FD_187312 | JGI IMG/M metagenome (GOLD analysis project Ga0209086, IMG submission 187312) | Freshwater microbial communities from Lake Montjoie, Canada to study carbon cycling - M_130207_XF_MetaG (SPAdes) (version 2) | ecosystem: Environmental > Aquatic > Freshwater > Lake... | reverse complement strand
AATTAAAAAAAATCCATTGCCAATTTTGTGATATGATTGTCGAACGGGGGCTTGAATGCGTCGTTCAATGAAGTTATAAATTAATACTAGTGGAATAAGGAAAAGGAGATAGATGGGTATGATATACCAAAAATCTAATATGGCCCGGAAGATAATACCTACAATATTTTGATCATGTGAGAATTCTGAAAATATCATCCAAGTTGAGCGCCGAAGTGTAAACCCGAAATAAATCATGTCAATAGCGCTGAATGCTAACATTATTCCATTGAATACAAAATAAACAATTCGAGATGATTTTCTATATGATTTAGCATACCTGTAATGAGTCGGAATGATCTGTAGTAATATATAAATTGAATTGGTATACAGAATAGCAGCAATGTCAAATTTAATTCCTCCTTTGATTATATTAATCCAATCATGAAAATTCAGATTAGAAAAATGAGAGGCATTCATTATATAAAAAACATAGCGGGAAAGATGGAGCAATAAAAACGCCAATAAAACGTGTAAAAAAAGTGCTGAGTAAATATTATGTTTAACTTTTTTCATATTTCATGACAAAGGTAGAAATTATTGATACTCCATCCGACTTTAAAACAACACAAGCCTATTCGAAATGTGAATTGTACTTATCAGCCCTTGAAAACGCTAAACGATGACTTTTAATGAATTTGCTCGCACTGAAATACTAAGCATCTCATTTTTAGTGACTAAACTCTCCCCATCAGCATGAAGAAATTGATTTATCCCATATTGAATCGTGGCATGATCGGTGTTGATTATTTCTACATATGATGAATTGTCGATATTCTTTAGAAATAGGCTCAATACGATAGTGATTAGTTTTATTGGATGTACCGGCTTAATTTTTATGATTTCAAACCTACCATCTTGTACATCAGCATTGGGAGAAATATATGCGTTATTTCCGTACTGATTTGCATTTGAAATGGTCAACAAAAGTAATTTTTCAAAAGGGCCATCATTAATACTTACTTGTATTGGCTTAAAACGAAATAATGAGACAAATACAGCAATAATATAATTAAACAACCCTCTCTTTTTTCGTCTATCAAACGTATTAGCTACGAGTGCATCAAATCCAAGGCCGGCTGTACAAAAAAATACTTGATCATGTAAGTAACAGGCATCCATAGAAATATGGGACCGCTTCATAACAGTTGATAACGCTTTACTAAACTGCATTGAGATATTTAGATGGCGGGCTAGTCCGTTTCCTGAGCCAATTGGAATAATCCCTAATGGAATTTCAGTGCCCACTAAAACGGAAGCTACTTTATTAATAGTTCCATCGCCCCCTACAGCAATTACCCTTTCGGCACCGAGCTCAATAGCTCTTTTAGTTAATGCTATTTCGTCGCCTTGTTGCTTTGTCTCAAAAACAATATTATCTGGGGATAATTCAATTAGATCCAGGAGCTTCTTCTTTTTTCTCGAAGTGTGATTCCCAGAAATAGGATTATAGATAAAATAGTTCATCAAAATAAATTAGCTACTCAATTTTCAGCCTCAAATCTAACCAATAATCATTAAACAGAATCTTTAGCAAAAATTTTGATAATTAGCAAAGATTTTAGTTTGAGATGATCTGATTTCCAATTAAGAATAACTTCTCACTATTTGCCAACTGTATCCACTAACGTTGGCACCTCACCAAATCGCTTATGAGAACCCTTGAATTCTCCATGGGTATGAATCAGAATATAAGAAAGTAACATAATGACTACCAAGATTGACAAAACCCCTTTTATATAGCTCGCAGGCTGAAGTGATTGTGCAGTAAATGATGGGGATACACGATTAATCAATATCAGCACAATAACATAATTAACTAAGTACAAATATTGTTCTGGTCTGTATATACTCACAAATGCCCCTGTTATGATAAAACTCAAAGCGATATACAGAAGCCAATGTCCAATGAAAAAATGATACAATTTTGAATAGGATATTTCGAGATTATTCTTAAACCTAGAAATCCAATAGATTGCCATAAATAATATTAAAAATAGCGAACCCCATTGTACACATAAATAAAATGTTGAATTATCGGTTGATAGAATATTCACAAATGTTTTCTGTATGCGCTCCCATTCAAAATTTTGCTGCCACATGATGAAAGGAATAATGGCTACCAACATTACTAAGGAGAAAAGTTGCTTACTTTTTACACCGCCATCATCAACTTGTTGTTCCCAGGTAGAAGTAAATGTACCGTATGCTAATCCTATGCCACCAAAAAAACCGAGTGAATACTCCATTACATTCCAAAAATTAAAATGGATTTCAGATACCTGCCCCAATACTTGCAAAAAGTTTCCAAACGCAAAACCAAAACCGGCACCTAAACAAGTAAATATGGCAACACGCAAGGCAGCATAATTTTTATGGCGTATCATATTCCATGCTAAAGCAACTGAAATCCCTAAACAGACAGCCCAAATTTCAGAGCGAGGTGGATTAACATGCCACCCAAATTGTTCAACTAGGAAAAAGTAAAATATAATTCCACCAACGGTCATTTCAAGTATTAGGTTCACCCAATGAACGACAGTGCGCTTTGTATCCGAAAGAGCAACTCCAAAAAATCCTCCCCCCATAAAACCATAAAGGCCACCCACAAAAAATAACATACCCAAGCCATACAATACATTGGCAAAATCATCAGCTCGACCGTATCCAACTAATAATCCATAACTCATCATTCCCCCCAATCCCCATCCCAACGCACCCGCTAAGGTCACATATAACCCTTTTGTAATCCAATCCGTTCTTTTCATTACCAACAATGTACTCAAAGAGCCAATTGCACCTGCCCAAGCAGCACCATGCTCATGTCCAAACTGACCACGTATTGCCCAGGCAGTGCCCATAGAGAGGGCTACTATAAGTATGCTCAACAGCCCGGAATTTCTTTTCATAGAAGTCAGTTTTAGTGATACTATAAACCTACTGATTTTTAGAGCATTAACAATAATTTAAATAGCACAACTTCAATAGTGAAACTAATTTATCGTAATATTGCGATTAATATGGGAGCAAGTAAAACAGAAGAATATAAATTACAGGAGATTTCAATGGCTAAATATGCCAAGGCACTCTCGCATCCTGCACGGATTGCTATACTTAACCTATTAATTAAAAAACAGAGTTGCATTTGTGGTGATGTAGTCAACGAACTCCCACTTTCTCAAAGCACTGTCTCTCAACACTTGAAAGAATTGAAATCGGCAGGACTAATCAAGGGAGATATTGAGGGCACTTCAGTATGCTACTGTATTGACCAAAAAGAATGGAACAAGGCAAAGAACCAATTAGGATTATTCTTTGAAAAATATCAACCAACTACATCAGAATGTTGCTGATTTAATCAACATAATTAACAGAAAAAAATAAACATATGCCAACCGAAGAACAACTAAAAGAAATAGTAAGAAAAAAATATAGTGAAATCGCTTTACAAGATAAAGAAACCAATATGTCTTCTTGCTGTGGAGCAGGAGGATGTTCGACAGAAGTATATAATATCATGTCCGATGACTATTCAACCCTAAAAGGCTACAATGCTGATGCAGATCTTGGACTAGGATGCGGCTTACCAACAGAGTATGCAAGAATAAAAAAAGGAGATGTTGTAGTAGACTTGGGTAGCGGTGCAGGAAATGATTGTTTCATAGCCAGACATGAAATAGGTGATACAGGCAAAGTCATTGGTATTGATTTTACTCCTGCTATGATTGACAAAGCAAGACAGAATGCAGAAACAAGGGGATTTAATAATGTTGAATTTAGACAAGGCGATATTGAAAACATGCCTATTACGTCAAATGCTGCAGATGTAATCGTCAGCAATTGCGTGTTAAATTTAGTCCCGAACAAAGACGCTGTAATAAAAGAAATATATAGAGTCCTAAAGCCAGGTGGTCATTTCAGCATAAGTGATGTTGTATTAATAGGTGCACTACCCGCTGGATTAAGAAAAGATGCTGAGATGTATGCCGGTTGTGTTTCGGGTGCTATACAAAAAGAGGTTTATCTAGAATTGATTCAGTCCAATGGATTTGAAAACATCAACATACAAAAAGAAAAAGTAATCACCATTCCAGATGATATTTTAAAAAATTACTTAAGCCCTGAAGAAATCATGTCATTTAAAATGGGCTCAACGGGTATTTTTAGCATAACAGTTTATGCGGAAAAACCAATCACAGAACTAAAATGCACACCGGGTTCGGGATGCTGCTAAATTCTACATTAAAAAAAGTATATGAAAAAAATATTGGTATTGTGTACAGGAAACAGCTGCAGAAGTCAAATTGCACATGGATATTTAGCACATTTTGCAAAGGATAAAGCATTAATATACAGTGCTGGAGTTGAAACGCACGGTGTAAATCCAAAAGCTGTTCAAACTATGCTTGAAGATGATATAGATATATCTCACCATACATCAAATAATGTATTAGAATACACGAATATTGACTTTGACTTTATAATAACCGTTTGCGATAATGCAAAAGAGAGATGCCCTTACTTTCCAAGTCACGCAAAACAATTTCATCATAACTTTTCAGATCCCGCTAAAGCAGTTGGCACTGAAGAAGAAATTAAAAATGAATTTGCAAGAGTTCGAAATGAAATCAAGATTTTTTCTAAGAATTTTATAGCGGACAATATTAACTTATAAAGATTGCAACCATATTATCAAGCTTGATTAGGCATTAAGATATTATTCCCCAACCTTATTGACTGTATTTTGAATCATGCCATTAATATGTTTCCCTTTGGCATCTATGAAATCATAACCAATCTCCATGACCCACGTTTCCTTTATTCCTGAAATAAATAACTTCAATTCTTTTCTGTCCTCGCTCAACTGAACTCTTGTGACAGGCAGAACCTTTTCATTATAATGATCAGATCCATATTTTCTTGATCGCTTTAAATCCCAGGTTTTTACATTATATGCTGAAATATCAGCACCATTTTTTACATCCAATGGATGAGAGAAGTTTATTTTAATAAACTGTCTCTTCACATGTAAGCCAATTGGAATGGTTGACTTCTCACCTTGGTATCTAATTCTATAAAACCCACCTAAATCTGGTTGTGTAGAACCCCAAGCTGATAGTCCGCAGGCATACAACTGCCCATCGGCAGGATTAAAACGACCACGCATCACACCAGTTGAAAACTTAGGTATTGGTAATTGAAATATGCCCCCTTGCATTTGAGTGCCCACTTTTTCATGCGGAACGATAAACACCTTGCCATATCCATACGAAAAACTCAATAAGCTTCCATTCAATGGGCCCCACTGCTTACTATCTACCCACAATAACTCAGAAGGCGATTGATCTATATCTCGTTCAATCCAAACCAATGGTTGCTCCATGCCTTTGTCCGAGCTATCAGATGAGGGTTTATAACCAAACATATTCCCATAAAATCTATCAGTTGGGTAAACCCAATTAATTCTGTTCATAGGATTCCAATGCCCTTCTTGATCTGTCACTATAAATGAGCCATCAGGATTTATACATACTCCATTAGCAGCCCTGAAACCATGTGCTATGATTTCTGTTGTTTGTCCATCTTTACTCACTTTCAAAAGAGTGCCATGTTGCGGAACCAGTGCGCGCCTTGCATGACGTGCACTCTTAGCATAATAAAAATTTCCTTCTTTATCTGTTTGCAAGCCCATAGCAAATTCATGAAAATGATTCGTTACTTGATGATCACTGTTGAAGCTTTCATAAAAATCTATTTCATCGTCTCCATTTAAATCATGAAGCTTGACCAATTGATCCCGACATGTAACAAAAATAGATCCATCAACAACCTTAATACCAAGAGGCTGAAACATACCAGATGCAATTCTCTTCCAAGATAACGTTCCTTCTGTTTTTAGAACGCCCTCAACTATCCAAACGTCTCCATCTGAAGAACAAATCACCGCTTTATTTCTATCCGCTAAAAAATCAATTCCACTTAAACGAAGTTGATTCTTCCATGGACTTTGATATGGCAACTCCATCCGATCAACTTGAAATACACTATCCTGGTTTCCTTTTACAATAGAAGTTATAAGCTTCTGTGCATATTGAGCTGGACTACCCTTGGTATACGCTAATAGATTTTCGGGTTTAGGAGTAGTATTTAAAACCTGTGTGAATGATTTATTGTTTGACTTCGACATGAGTAATTTAATCATCACTGCTTTTGATGCTGGGATTTCGAGTACAAAAAATCCTTTATCTTTTTTCAATGTTCCGCCATCCCCTACTAATGAAACCATAGCAGACGATGGAGCCACTCTCATTTTAAGTGGCGTTGTAGATGAACTAATATTTAATGTTCGTGTAAAAATGGGTGCATCTGGTTTCCCTTCAAGACCGAGCTTTTCTAATACAGATGCGTTACCAACAGTATAAGAAATGATAGCCGCATTCTTATATCGATAAAGTCCTTTATACTGTGTCCATGAACGCGCAAGCGGACCAAACCGTCTTTTATCCGATGCCTGAAATCGATCATCTGCGAAAGATCCAGTAGCAGGATTAGCCCAACCCGGGCCAACTGGATTAGAAAAATGAAGATTCCCTATCGTCCTAGGAGAAATATTATGCTGTCCATTAAATAAAATGGCTTCCCAGTCAATAAACCCTTTGCCTGTCCATGCACCAGCTACTCGCATAAGGTCATGATCAAATATCATCCATGAAGATCCACTCGCAATTCCACCAGCGCCGTCGTCAAGTCTTACCGCGATACCCTTATAGGCAAAGTTTGCATTAATTAAATTTTCATCCTTAAGTGGAGATGGGCCTGGAGAAATTTCCCTAGGAGGAGCTCCGGAATCAACAAGTTCATAGGTATTGATTAAAAAATTTCCGTAATCCATTTCTGTCCAGGCCTGTTGATCAATTGGATCTGGACCTTTTGAATTACCTAGAGGTATGCTTCCTAAATATGCTGAATCAATTTCAAAATATTGATCTTTATTTTGCTTCAACAGAAATTCTTCTCTAATATAGTGTATCACCTCATATTTTTCAATAGGCGTTAAATGAGTTTGTGCAGGCATTGAACCATATCCTCGTGTTAATGTTTGATATATTGAATACGGATCGTTACCTACTTTAAATTTGTCTTTCCAATACTTGAACGCTTTAGGAATAGAGCCCTCTTGCACTGGATTTCCATGACAGGTAAAACAGACCTTATTATAAATCATTTGGCCCTTTCTCAACGATTCATCACTATTTTTTTGAACCGTATTTATTAGCCCTTTGTGGTCAATCACTTTTTCAAATGCTGGCAATTGTGATTCCGCCAGGGTAAATTTAACGGTCGATGGCACATAGACATGCCTAGATTGACAGGCTATAAAACCTAATAAAGTAAAAGCCAGAATACCTTTTACTAAGGAGGAAAGTGATCTTACAAAATATCTACTAGAGTTAAAATGTCTCATTGAAGTAAGTTATTTACATTAAAATACAAAAAAATAATAACTAAAGACGTTGGAGTTCTGCCTGACAACCTAAAATCTATTGCTTACCCCTAATCAAATCCCTGAAATCAATCAATATAACATGCAATTGGAGTGCTAAGGATTTTATTCAATAACTTTACGCTCTAAATGAATTACAAAATGAAAAAGTTTTCAATTACTATCATTTTTATCCTAGCCGGAATGATCACATTCGCGCAAGATTCAAAAATATCCACGATAAACCCAACAAAAAAATTGATTGTAGTAAATGCCGCTTGCGGAGAATGTCAATTTAAGATGAAAGGGTCAGGATGCACCTTAGCTGTAAAGATGAAGAAAAAAACCTATTTCGTAGAGGGAACAACTATTGACGCCCATGGCGATGCCCATTCAGAAACTGGATTCTGTAATGCTATTCGTAAAGCTGAAGTTCAAGGAGAAGTAGTAAATAATAAATTCGTCGCTTCGTATTTTAAACTCATCGACGAGAAAGAGAATAAATAAGTTGTAAAAAAACATCTGGCTAATGATACATATGTAGATGCAGCAATATAGGATTACTGCGACTTCCCTACAAATTTCCATTGGGCAACACCCCCATCAATAGCAATACCCCAATAGTCAAACGATCCTGAGCTTCTATCACCTGCAGTGTTTAATTGTACAGGCCCTGTAATCCCGAAATAACTACCGGCCTCCGCACGAAAAACATTTTTCAACGTGATAAAATCAGGAGTACTTGACTTAAACGAAAGCGCAGTTTTTGCTAAAACCCATACAGCATCGTAGGCTGCAAATGCATAGGCATCGGGATCAATACCTGTCTTCCCTTTAATAGTAGCAGCTATGGTGGCAAGAGATGGATGAGGCTGTAAGGGCAAACCAAAATTTGGTGCCATAAAATCTGTAGCGATTGAAAAACTTGATGCATCAACATCCGCTATCAGGGCGGAACTCAATACAATACCGTCTCCCCCATACCAACGAACAGATGAAAAAACCGGATCGGGTAAAGCTTGTTTGAAAAGATCAATACATTCATCAAAAGAAGCAAGATAAACAGCTACTTTATCTGCCCCATAGGTAGTAACTTGATCTTGTAGTTTAATTTTTAGTGCAGCTAAAAGTTCAGTAAAATCAGTTACTGTAGTAGCATAGGGTGTCATTGCCTCAATTGTTCCACCAAATGCAGAAAATGAATTTCCAATACGCTGCTGAAGCCCCTTATTCCCAGCATCATCTCTCGAAAGGGTAATTAAATGTGTCCTGCCTGATTCAACTATTGTCTGTGCCAAGGCATTCCCTTCAACAGAATCACCAGGACAAAAACGGAATATAGCATCTCCTGCAATAGCTAGACTACTTGCTGTACTACCTTGACTAACAATTAAGATCTTGTTTGCATCTGCACTATTTTTAATAGCAGCAACCTCAGCACTTGACTGAGGACCTACTACATAATGAATATTTTTAGCGAGAGCATCTTTCAACGCTGCCTGCGCTAATGCAGTATCGAGTTTAGTATCATAAAAACTAACTGAAAATCGTATGGAGGAACCAACCTGTTGCAAATATGCATTAACATCACTAACTGCTAATGTCATAGCTTCTTGTGAATTTAAACCCAAACTAGACCAGTTACCGGTAAGTGACAACAATCCTGCAATAGGAATTGTATTTTCCTGTGCAACTGTATCTAATTTTTTACAAGATGCAAGTAAAATAAACAGAGATAAAACAACTAATAATCCTTTCCGCATGGGGTACTTTTTATATAAATTATCATGCAAGATAATGATATATTTTTGAGGAGCTACGTTGAGATTACTGATCTTAAGAAGACAAATGCTAATGTTTAAAAAACATGAAGATTGACCCAATAAGAGTTAACAGCATTACTAACTTTCTATACTGCTGGTCTTGTATTTTTTCAACCAATTTAATTCCGAGTATAAAGCCTAAAGCCAAAGTGGGTAACAAAATTGTATCCACTTTTAAACTCTGAAGATGTATGTTTTTCCAATAAAAAACTTGAAACGGTAATTTGAACAGATTCACAAATAAAAAAACCCAAGCGGCAGTACCAATAAAATCATTCTTCGATAAGCGCATGGCTAAAAAATAGAGGTTAGAAAATGCTCCAGCCAAATTTCCTAGCATTGTTGTAAATCCAGCAGAAACACCGGTAGCAATGGTAAAGGCAGGATGTGTTGGCACTTTTTCAGATTTTCTATATTCCATAAAAAGAACAATGAAAATCGTTACAAGTATAATGATGGCCATTATCTTACGAAAGAGCTGTTCATTCATGTCTTTGCCAAAATAAACTCCCAACAATACACCAATCACCATCCAAGGTGTTACTTTCCAAAAATGTTTCCACTGGGCATGTCGATTATAATATAGCACCGCCGCCACATCAGCAACACAAAGCAAAGGCAAAACAATGCCTGTAGAAGATTTTCCGCCAAAAACAAATGCCATTAGAGTTACACTGAGCATGTCCAATCCTTTTAACCCGGCCTTACCTAAGCCAATTATGAAGGAGGCCAATAAAATAAGGATCCAGTCGAATGCAGGATAAGATGAGAATATGTTCATATAATCTTAAAAAAGCAATTTACAGATTAATGATTTGAATACTCCCTCTAATTAAAAGAAAATTGCTTTGGGCATATGTATAGAAAACCTAAAGAATATAAAATATTCTACTTTCTTGAATATATTTGAACTAGAAACATCATATATGATCAAGTCAGTACGTAATATTATTTCGATAGTAGCGTTATTTTTTATTCCCCATCTATTAATGGCACAAAATCAAAAAAATAAAAATCAGAAGGCCCCTACTCTTTGTCAAGAAAATTATTTTACAGAAAAGGAAGGCGCCCTATTTCTTGAATCGCATACACTACATAATTTATCAGATTGGAAAATTCGTTCAACCAAAATAGTAGCACAACTAAAAAATGGAATGAATCTGAATAGAGTTCCAAAAAAATCATCAAACGGAGCGACAATTCACTCCATACAAGAAATGGATGGCTATACCGTTGAAAATGTTTTCTTTGAAAGCATCCCTGGATTTTATGTTACAGGAAATTTATACCGACCAAAAAAACAATATACATCCTATGCCGGCATATTATGTCCACATGGACATGACAACAACAAAGAAGGAAGATTTCGCGAACAAACACAAATACGGTGTGCAACACTTGCAAGAATGGGCGCAATTGTATTTGCATGGGACATGGTAGGATATGGAGATTCGAAACAATGCTCCCATGAAGTAAATGGAGTACAACTACTTCAAACCATAAACAGTATTCGTGCACTTGATTTTCTATTAACACAACCAGGGATTGATGAAAATAGAATTGGTATTACAGGAGAATCTGGTGGAGGAACTCAAAGCTTTTTATTGTCAGCATTGGACAATAGAATAAAAGTTTCGGTTCCAGTCGTCATGATTTCAGCTCATTTCTTCGGAGGATGTAAGTGCGAAAGTGGTATGCCAATTCATAAAAATGGAAATTTTCAAACCAATAATGTAGAGATTGCTGCACTCACTGCTCCTAGACCAATGTTAATGATTTCAGATGGAGATGACTGGACGAGGAATACACCAAACATCGAATTTCCTTTCATGAAGAATATCTATTCGCTATATCAAGCAGAAAATAATATAGAGAATATCCACTTGCCAAATGATAAACATGATTACGGAAAAAGCAAACGCTTGGCGATGTACCCTTTCATGGCAAAATACCTAAACCTCGATCTAACAAATGTTACAGATGAAATGGGAAATATTAATGAAACACCTTCATCAGTTCTAAGTCAAAATAGTTTAAGCGCTTTCAATGATAAGTTCCATATACCAAAGAATGCAATTTTTGGGGATGATCAAATTGCAACGTTAATAATGAAAAAATAAAAACAAACAACTCGTAGCCTAATCATAAATTATTTAATCGGAGTACAATGTTCTGCAAGAATTTTAACCTGGCCATTGTGCTTAACAATAGTGATACTACAACGTTGTTTATCATTAAAGTCCTCCCCATGATAGAGACCCTTCCCCTTCCAAATGGTATTGACTACCGCAGCATTACCCTCTAATTGAATAGTAAGCTGCTCTCGTTCCATAGTTTGCAATTGATATACCTCTGACCCAGCAGTAGCTAACAAGTTCACTCGGTTGAATGTATGTCCGGATTGTGTAAAATAGAGATACTGTTCAGAAAGCACAGAATCTACTATTGATGCATTTTTTGTTCTCCAACCAACATCAAATTTATTGATTACATCAAATACTTCTTTTTCAGTAAGCACTTCATCTTTGATTTTACAACTTGAAAACAAGTAAAAAAGTAAAAAAAGAACAGATAGTTTTTTCATAGCTCGTATTTATGAAGTAAATAAATCAATATAATTTAATCTAAAGGATAGTACAAGTTAGTTTAGTAAACCCTTTAACCGAGTACCAATCAATTCAATAGACTCAATGAGTTTGTCATGAGGTAATTCAGCAGCATCCAATTGAAAGGTGACCCTAGAAATTCCTCCGAGTGAATCAGCATGTCTGATGATTTTTTCTGCAACTTCTTCAGCACTTCCAACCAATAAGGCCCCAGTTGGTCCCGCTTGTGCTTCAAAATGGGCTCTTGTAGTAGGAGGCCATCCTCGTTCTTTGCCAATCTTTGTCATAGCAGCTGCATAACCTGGATAAAAATGGTCTCTAGCCTTCAAACTATCTTTGCCAACATAACCAATGGAGTGAAGTCCTACTTCTAGTTTATCTATAGGATGACCTGCCCTATTCCAGGCCTGACGATATAAATCAACTAATGGCCTGAACCGATGCGTTTCTCCCCCTATGATAGCTACCATCAATGGCAAACCTAAAGTTCCAGCGCGTACAAATGACTCAGGTGTTCCCCCTACACCCAACCAAATTGGAATTGAAGTCTGCATTGGCCTTGGATATATCGGCTGGTTATTAATAGCGGGCCTAAACTTACCCTTCCAAGTAATAAATTCATTCTCGCGTATTTTCAAAAGCAAGTCAAGCTTCTCTATAAATAACTCATCATAATCCTCCAAACTATAACCAAACAATGGGAAAGCATCTATAAAAGATCCTCGTCCAACAACCATTTCAGCCCGACCACCTGATATTAAATCTAACGTAGAAAAACTTTGAAAAACCCTCACTGGATCTGCCGCACTCAATACAGTTACGGCACTACCAAGACGAATACGGGTTGTTCGTGCAGCTGCAGCAGCCAAAATCAATGCAGGTGCTGAATCTAAAAAGCCCTTTCTATGGTGCTCTCCAATTCCAAAAAAATCCAGCCCTACTTGATCTGACAGGACAATCCTATCCAATAATTGAGCAATAGCCTCTTGATCACTGATGGCATTAACACTATTACCACTAAACATTGCTGCAAAACTGTCAATCCCTACTTCCATGTAAAACTTTTATTTTTTGATACTTATTGAGCTATTCACAGTTAAGATAATCCTGAAAACATATCCAAAATTAACACAAACCATATGAAGGCAAAGTGTTAAATATTATTTATCAGAAAAATTCTAAACTAGGTTTGAATTTACAAGGCATTTAAGTTGAGATAAGAATGAGTCAACTAGCTTTTTTTCAGCTTCCATAATGACTAGAATATTTTTTCTGCCTAAATAGGATGCTTATATTTATACTCAACCTAGTTTGATATAAATATGATTATCGCAGTAACAGGAGCAAGTGGGCATATTGGAAATGTAGTTTGCAGAAAACTTATTGAGAAAGGATATAACGTTAATGCATTATACAACAACGATGATAAAAGTATAAAATCACTGAACTTAAACTTATTCCAAGGTAGTGTACTCCATAAATCTGACCTCGAACGCTTAATAGACGGAGTGGATGTGGTTATTCATTGCGCTGCCATCATCAGCATTGATGGCGACCCTCAAGGAATAGTTTTTAAAACAAATACAGAAGGCCCTAAAAATATTCTTGAAGTATCCATTGAAAAAAAAGTCAAAAAAATAATTCACATCAGCAGTGTTCATGCCGTAACAGAAATACCCATAGTATTCCATATGATGAATGTAGACCATATAAAAAATTAGGCGCTTCTGCCTACGATTATTCAAAAGCACAAGGCGAACAAATTCTATTACATGGCTCGAAAAACAACGCAATTGAAGTCATAGTTTTAAGACCAAGCTGCGTAATAGGGCCCTATGATTTTAAACCCTCAAAAATGGGTAGTGCGTTACTTGACTTCTATAATGAGAAGGTTCCCTTTATACCAGAAGGCGGATACGACTTAGTAGATATCAGAGATGTAGCATCTTCTATTGTCAATGCCATTAAACATGGGAAAGATGGTGAAATCTACTTACTATCAGGAAAATATTATAATTTCAAAAAACTCTCAGAGACTATTCGAAAGGTGACAGGTAAAAAAACTCCTTCACTCAGATTGCCTTATTGGCTGATGAAAGGCATACTACCATTGGTGGTTTTACATGCAAAAATCACAAAAAGAGCTCCATCATTTACAAAGGAATCGATAGAAACAATTAGAAATGGCCATCCGAAAATGAACCATACAAAAGCGAGAGCAGTGTTGAACCACAATCCAAGACCGCTGGAAGAAACACTTCGTGACTTTTTCGATTGGCAAATAGAAAATGGAGTAATTTCAGCCTCATGAATACTCAGACCCTGAATTGGATTTCATACGCATGGATTGGCATTGCATTGATTGTGCACGTTACGATGTTTTTCATTAAGGCGCCATTTGGAAGACATACTACAGAAAAATGGGGCCTTACCATCAATAATAAACTCGGATGGTTCATCATGGAACTTCCTTCCCTTGGAATAATGATCTATTTTCTTATTACGGGAACTCAATCATTAACATCCTATGTATGGATATTATTTGCAGTTTGGATTTTCCACTACCTAAATAGAACAATTATATACCCCCTAAGAATAAAAGCAACACCTAAAAAAATTCCTCTTGCTATTGTTGCGAGCGCTATTTTTTTCAACTTAATAAATGCAGGCCTTAATGGATATTATCTAGCAGAAATGTCTACCGTAGAACAATATAGTTTTGAGTGGCTAACAAGTACACACTTCATGATTGGCACCATACTATTTATTAGTGGTATGTTTATCAATTGGAAATCAGACAGCATGTTAATAAAATTGCGCAAAGAAGGCGAAACTGGATACACCATTCCAAAAGGATTTTTATTCAACTACATCTCATCTCCAAATTTATTTGGTGAAATAATTGAATGGCTTGGATTTGCTCTAATGGCGTGGAATTTGCCAGGACTAACATTCATAATATGGACCTGCGCAAACTTAATTCCAAGAGCAAAAAACCACCACGATTGGTACCACAGTAATTTTCAGGATTATCCAAAAGAAAGAAAAATCGTTTTTCCATTCCTTTATTAAAATTACATAATAAGTAAACAGACTTTTTAGGATTGAAAATCATGAATTTAAAAAATCTATATATCCTTTTATTTGTTATCTGCACTACAACAGCTAAGGCGCAGGTGTTTACAGAGAGTAATCTCCCCATTGTTATTATTACTACAGATAAAGATCCAAACACAGGACTAGCAACAATAATACCTGATGAACCTAAAGTCTTGGGATCGATGAAAATCATATACAGACCTGATGGTTCTCGAAACTATGTAACAGACCAAAATACCCCAGGGTTTGTTCAATATAATGGAAGAATTGGAATTGAAATTAGAGGCTCTACCTCTCAATATTTAGAAAAAAAACCATACGGCTTAACAACACTTGCTGATGATAATAGAACCAACAACAATGTCAGTATTTTAGGAATGCCAGAAGAAAATGATTGGATATTAAATGCATTAGCTTATGATTCATCCTTAATAAGAGATTATCTCACATATGACCTATCAAGAAATATTGGAAACTATGCAGCACGAGGTAAGTATTGCGAGGTGATCGTAAATGGTGAATATCGAGGACTATATATTTTTATGGAAAAAATAAAGATTGACAAAAATAGAGTCAATATAGAAAAAATGTATCCAAGTGATAATATAGGATTAAGTGTTACTGGAGGATACATCGTAAAAGCAGATAAAACAAACGGGGATCCGGTAGCATGGGAAATGGAAAACAACAATGGAGGGTATGTCCAATATATTCATGATAATCCTAAACCAGAATATATAAATTCGATACAAAACAGCTATATCCATTCTATCTTTGATGCCCTGCAATATGATATGATTGCTCAAAACGAATCAATAAAAAATGGCTATCCATCTGATATTGACATTCCAAGTTTTATTGATTATATGCTTATTAACGAATTATCATCTAACGTTGATGCATATCAATTAAGCACGTATTTCCATAAAGACAGGGGAGGGAAATTAAAAGCAGGACCAATATGGGATTGTAATTTGACGTATGGCAATGATTTAGTCTTTTGGGGACTAGATAGAAGCTTCGTTGATGTTTGGCAATTTGATAATGGGGATAATACAGGATCAAGATTTTGGAATGACCTATATAAAAATACAACTTATAAATGCCTTCTTGCAAAACGATGGAAACAAGTAAGTCAGCCCAATAATCCATTGAACTATACATCAATATCTAAAAAAATAGACTCCCTTATTATAGAAATTAATGAAGCCGCAACACGAGAACAAAATAAGTGGTATTCAGTTGGCAATCTTCAATCAAATACAAATGATATAAAAATATGGCTTCAAAAAAGGATTGAGTGGATGAATGCCGAAATAGGGAATGGTGATCTCTGTCCAACACCAATAGCACCACCTTTGATTATTTCCAAAATCCATTACAACCCATTAGAAAATTATGGATATACAAGCGATAATCTTGAATTCACTGAAATCACAAACAATAGTAATCTAAAAGTTGACATGTCAGGACTCTATTTTAGTGAGCCAGGATTCAATTTTCAATTCCCGATTAACTCTACAATAGATCCTCTTCAAAAAATATACTTATGTAGCGACTCTGTAGCATTTAAAAAAATTTATGGCTTAGTTCCATTGGGGCAATTTGGAAGAAACCTATCAAATAAGTCGCAAAAATTAGTCCTTTCAGATGCTTGGGGAAACACCATAGATGAAGTAGAATACAAAGATGAAGCTCCGTGGCCTCTAGAAGCAGACGGCAAAGGATCTTTCCTAGAATTAATAAACCTCTCCTTCGACAATAGTCTTGCCTCAAGTTGGATTGCGAAAGACTCTGCATTTCAAGAAGTTAAAATCGTAACAAGCATTTCACTATTTCCAAATCCATTTATAAATCAGTTGAATATAAAAAACGGAAATGATTACCCAGTAGATCTTCGCGTATTTAATTCAACAGGGCAACTACTCGAACAAATAAAGAATGTATTAGCAGGAGAAAAAATTCAACTTGGTAGCAGGTATAAATCAGGAATATACATTATAGAATCAACAGGAAATGGAGAAAAGATAATCAGAAAAGTCCTGAAATCATAAGCCTTTACGTGCACTCAACCTATACAATGAAAAAATATATTGCTATTTTTTTAATCCCAATTATCTTATTATGTAAATCTACATTTTCCCAAACGGTAGATAAATTATCTATAAACAATATCAGCATTGAAACATCAATTTCTGGAAGACTTATTGGAACACTAACCATGCCAGAAAATAAAACGAAAAAAACACCTATTGCGCTCATTATTGCTGGGTCTGGACCAACTGATAGAGATGGCAATAATTCAATGATGAAAAATAATTCGTTAAAACTATTGGCAGAACAATTGGCGCAAAATGGCATAGGATCAGTGAGATACGACAAACGAGGGGTTGCAGAAAGTATTTCTGCAACCAGGGCTGAATCAGAATTGCGATTTGAAAATTATATAAGCGATGCAAAAGATTGGATAAATTGGATCAAAAGTAATTATCCACATAGTAAGATAATTGTAATAGGACATAGTGAAGGCTCTCTCATTGGCATGATCGCGGCAGCTGAAAATGCAAATGCCTTTGTTTCGATAGCTGGGGCTGGAAGAACAGCTGACATAATACTTAAAGAACAACTTGGCTCACAACCAAAAGTGATAAAAGATATTTGTTTCCAGATGCTAGACAGTTTGAAAATTGGAAAAACAAAAGATAGCATTAATCCAATTTTGTTTTCCTTATTCAGGCCAAGTGTGCAACCCTATCTTATATCTTGGTTTAACTATGACCCACAAATTCAAATAAAAGCACTGAATAAGCCATCGCTAATCATACAAGGGAATAACGACATTCAAGTTACTACTGAAGATGCGAACCTATTATACAATGCAAACCCCAAAAATAAATTGATCATAATAGACAAGATGAATCATCTCTTCAAACTAGTTGATGGGGATAGAAAAGCAAATGTGGATTCATACAATAACCCAAACTTACCAATAGCCCCATTATTAATAGAAAGTATAGTAAAATTCATCTCGTCAAAAGATGTTATGCATTAGTCAAAAGATAAGAAGAAATCAATAGGCCTCAAATACAAATCTTATTCTTACATTCAAGTACAAATCAATATTATGCAAGACATTCATCTTCATCACGAAGCGCATTTGCAAAGTAGTGACCTATTAACCGATATAGTCATCGGCATGAGCGATGGATTAACTGTTCCATTTGCATTAGCTGCCGGACTGAGTGGCGCTGTTCAAGGAAATGTTAGCCTGATTTGGATTGCCGGTATCGCTGAAATTTCAGCCGGATCAATTGCCATGGGTCTAGGAGGATATCTTGCCGGACGAACAGAACAAGACCATTATGAAAGCGAATTAAAAAAAGAATATTGGGAGTTAACACATAAAAGAAAAGATGAAATCTGGGAAGTGAAAAAAGTATTCCTTGATTGGGGATTAACTGAAGAAACTGCAGAAGAGGCAACACAAGAAATTATAAAAGACGATAAACGTTGGGTCGACTTTATGATGAAATACGAATTGGGATTAGAGAAACCTGATCCTAAAAGAGCGTCACGAAGTGCATTCAACATTGGACTAAGTTATATCGTTGGCGGACTAATCCCGTTAATGCCTTATTTCTTTGTAAGTGATGCAATCAGCGGATTAAAATTGTCAGCTATCATAACCCTTGCTTGCCTATTTATATTTGGATTTTTCAAAAGCAAAATCACAGGAGTAAATCCATGGACAGGTGGACTTAAAGTAATGATGATTGGTGCATTAGCAGCAGGAGCTGCATTTTCCATTGCAAAATTGATTGAAGGTGGTCATGCATGAGGCTTACTAGAATAATAATTTAAAATATAAACAATGAAATTTAAATACCATAAGCCTATTCATATGAAACAGTATCTAATCATAGTATTGAGCTACTGTATCGTATCCTGCAATAATACTGCTGATAATACTGATATCGTTAAAAACGACAGTTTAATTGAAGTAGAAAAACACCTCCCTGAAAACGCACTAAAAGGATTAGTTGTTGCAGATGAACTAGAAATAAAAAAATTCGCTTCTGAACCGATGCTTCAAAATCCAACAAACATTGATGTAGATGAGAGAGGAAGAGTTTGGGTCACAGAAGCATATAATTATCGTCCAGCAATAAATGGAAACCTAACTAATCCAAAAGGTGATCGAATAATGATATTAGAAGATATTGATGGTGACGGAAATGCGGATACGTCAAAAATATTTTATCAGGACTCTTCATTAAATGCGCCACTAGGAATTTGCGTTCTAGGAAACAAAGTCATCGTTTCTCAAAGTCCATACATATGGGCGCTCTATGATGACAATAATGATGATAAAGCAGATAGAAAGGAAATCATGTTTAGTGGTATAGGAGGCGAACAACACGACCATGGTGCCCATGCGATTACTTTTGGAGCAGATGGGAAACTATACTTTAATCTTGGAAATGAAGGACGTACACTAAAAGACAAAAACGGAAAAGATATTTTAGATCAGGATGGTGATGTAATTGGACCAAAAAAATATAAACAGGGAATGGTCTTTAGATGTAATACAGACGGATCTAATGTTGAATGCCTAGGTAACAATTTTAGAAATCCATTTGAAGTAGCCGTGGATAGTTATGGTACACTTTGGCAAAGTGATAATGATGATGATGGAAATCAAGGAACTCGAATCAATTATGTTATGCCATATGGAAACTATGGGTACACTGATGAAATCACAGGAGAAAGATGGGATGCGAACAGAATTAATATCGAAGATTCAATCCCACTAAGGCATTGGCATCTTAATGACCCAGGTGAAATACCCAACCTTCTACAGACTGGTGCCGGATCACCTACAGGAATAGTTGTTTATGAAGGAGATCTTTTGCCAAAGCAATTTCAAGGACAAATGATTCATTGTGATGCAGGCCCTAATGTAGTAAGATCTTATCCAGTTACTAAAAAGGGTGCAGGCTATACGGCAGAAATAATAAATATAGTAGAAGGTAAAAACGATAAATGGTTCAGGCCATCAGATGTTTGTGTCGCCCCAGACGGGTCATTAATCATAGCCGATTGGTATGATCCTGGTGTAGGTGGACATCAAGCAGGAGATCAAACACGAGGCAGGATTTACCGTGTTGCTCCAAAAGAAACGCCTTATAAAATTAAATCAGAAAATTATACAACTCCTGAAGGTGCAATACATGCTTTATGCAGTCCAAATTTATCTATTCGATATCATGCATACAATGTACTCATGGGAATGGGTGCAGGTGCAATTCCTGCATTGGAAAAAACATGGTCTACATCGGATAACCCGCGATTTAAAGCGAGAGCATTTTGGGCCCTTGTTAGAATCAACCAAAATGAAAAATCAAATTACATCAAGCTGGCTATATCGAACGAAAACTCAGATATCCGCATTCTAGGCATTCGTGCTGCAAAAGAGCTAGGAGAAGATTTAATTCCGATCATTCGTCAGCTATCCACGGATAAGGACATGCAAGTTAAAAGAGAATGCGCAATAGCACTAAGGCGTCTTAAATCAAATGAGGCCGCTACCTTATGGGCAGACCTCGCAACTGAATATACCGGAGAAGATCGATGGTTCCTTGAAGCACTTGGTATTGGAGCAGATAAACAATGGGATACTTTTTTACCAGCCTACTTGAATAAAATAAATAATTCATTAGATCATCTAGGGGCCAAAGATATTATTTGGCGCGCAAGAACAGACAAATCAATACCTCTTTTAGCTAGTCTTGCATCCGATTCATCCACATCATTTAAAGATAGACTTCGCTATTTTAGAGCATTTGACTTCAACAATGGATCATTGAAATATCAATACCTAGTAAAAATGCTTAATGAAAATAAAAACCAAGATCTTGAATTAAGTAAGACCATTCTTTATTGCCTTAATAAAGCAACAGTCCTACAATCCATTGAAGCCCAAAAATCACTCCAAACTGTATTGATTAATCTGATAGGTACTCAAGAATATATTGATCTTGTCAGAAAATTCGAAGTAAAAACAGAAAATGATAATTTATTAGCTATAGCCATATCAAAGAGTAACGATGATATTGGAGAAGAAGCCGCTGAAATCTTACTTAAATTAGATGGATCTA
>Ga0209086_10001207_pt1 | contig 21218 bp, 9 predicted proteins | sample M_130207_XF_Meta_FD_187312 | JGI IMG/M metagenome (GOLD analysis project Ga0209086, IMG submission 187312) | Freshwater microbial communities from Lake Montjoie, Canada to study carbon cycling - M_130207_XF_MetaG (SPAdes) (version 2) | ecosystem: Environmental > Aquatic > Freshwater > Lake... | reverse complement strand
ACCGCCACCCGCCATCGCGCCGTTCAACGCCGAGCAAGCCAAGCAACATCAGAAAGCCTGGGCCAAGTATCTCAAGATCGACGTCGAGTACACCAACTCGATTGGGATGAAATTCAGGCTGATCCCACCTGGTGAGTTTATGATGGGAAGTACAGCAACTGAGATTGAAGCAGCCCTTCAGGAGTTGGGCGAAGACAATCACTGGCCGGTGCGCATCAAGAGCGAAGCTCCGCAGCACAAAGTGATCCTGACGCAGCCCATCTACCTGGGTGTCAACGAAGTCACTCAGGTGGAATACGAAAAGGTCATGGGAGTGAATCCTTCCCACTTCGCTCCCATGGGGGCCGGGAAAGAGTTCGTCGCCGGGATGGACACGACCCGCCACCCGGTCGAAACGGTGAGCTGGAACGATGCGGCTGAATTCTGTGCGAAGCTGAGCAAACAGGAAGAGTTGAAGCCGTTCTATCTCCGAGCCGACGAGACTGTCATACCGCTCAACGGTACGGGATATCGGCTACCGACCGAAGCCGAATGGGAATACGCCTGCCGAGCAGGGACCACCACGAAGTACTGGATCGGTGACAAGGAGGAAGACCTGTTGCGTGCCGGATGGTTAGGCACGAACCTCGGTTTCCGGACAAATGCGGCGGGCGAGTTGAAAGCAAATCCGTATGGCCTGTGCGACATTCACGGCAACGTGTTCGAATGGGTTGAGGATTGGTGGGAGCCGACGTACTACGGTGAATTTCAGGAAATCCCGGCAATTAACCCAAGTGGCCCAGCATCCGCGAGCCCCCATCGGGTGCTGAGGGGGGGCTGCTACGGGGCTCCTGCGAGCGTCTGCCGTGCGACTTCTCGTGATTCCCACGACCCGGCCGCTTATCGCACCATTGGTTTTCGGGTCGCCTTAGCTGTTACCGTCCGTCCGAAACCTGCAGGGCCGGCGATGCCCAAGTCGGTGGCGACCACACCATCGACTCCCGCCAGCGATGCCATCGACTACGCCGCCGAACGCAAAGCCGCGGAATGGGCGATCGGCCGAAAAGTGACCTTTAGGATTCCGACAGCGGAAGGCGACCTTCTACCGACTGATCTGGCTCAGCTTCCGAACGGGCCGTTCCATGTGATTTCTCTGGATCTGACAGCGCCGCCGAATTTGACGAAGAGTGATGTTGAATTGATCGGTCAGCTCAGAAAGCTGATTTCTCTGAATCTCGCAGCGCAGCCGAATTTGGCGAAGAGTGACGTTGAAATGATCGGTCAGCTTAGGAAGCTGAAGGTACTCAACCTTGGATACACGGAGGTCGATGACTCGTCCTTGCCAGGCATCAGTCAGTTGACCGAACTCGAATATCTCGACCTTATGGGAATTCGCGTCAGCGATGCCGGGCTCGCGGCGTTAGTCGGCTTAAGAAATCTGCAAGCGCTCATCTTGACGTTCACCGCCGTCGGTGATGACGGGATGGAGGCAGTCGCCAAGCTGACAAATCTGCGGAAGCTTTGTTTGGGCGAGACCCATGTCGGCAATGAGGGCCTCGCCAAGCTCAAGTCGCTCCAGCAGCTCGAACACATCGAACTCAGCCCAGCGATCACAGATCAAGGGCTGGCGCACCTCAGTGGTTTGCCCTGCTTAACGAGCATCATCATGAAGTTTCCTGTGGTGACGGACGTGGGCGTTGCCAATCTCCGCAAGTTGCCGAAGCTGGATACCGTGCGGGTCGTTGCGGCAACCGATGCGGAATTAAATCGCTTGAAGTCGTTGACCAATCTGAAATCGCTGCACTTCGACCTGAACCAATTCACGGTTTCCGGTTTGGAGCCACTCCATGCGTTCCCGAAGTTGGAATATCTCAATCTCGATAACAGCGTGATCGTTGATGATTCGCATTTGGTGGCGTTGTCGAAGCTCAAAAAGCTCCGTCAACTTTCTGTCGATGGGACGTCGGTCACACCGGAAGGGATCGCCAAGTTTCGCGAACTGCGACCGGATGTCGAACTCCGAGCTGGCGGCAAAGTGTATCCCGCCGTCGCAGGTCTCATCGACTACGAAGCCGAACGCAAAGCCGCGGAATGGGTGCTGTCTGTTGGGGGTTCCGTTCAAACAATCGACGAGGCCGGAGTCATCGCGTTCGTGGGCCCTGGTGGCAAACTGCCGGACGGTCAATGGCAACTCAATACGGTGTGGTTGACGAACTGTAAAAACATCAAGTCCGGAGATCTCGACAAACTTGCAAGTTGCCGCAGCCTCATCACGCTCAATGCCCGCGTTACCAACATGGGAGATGCCGATTGCCAGGCGATTGGTCGAATGGCCAATTTGGAAGTCCTCGATTTGATGGGCTGTGCTCAGATCACAAATGCCGGTATCACAAATCTGGGACCTCTCAGGAAACTTCGCCATCTTGAACTCGCATTTACTCCCATCAGCGACGACGCGATGGATGTCATCGCTGGAATGACCGAATTACGAACACTTGCCCTTGGTGAGACACAGGTCACGGACGTTGGATTTAAGAAGCTTGCTCCGCTCGTTCTCCTTGAAGTGCTAGGGCCGCCGCCCGGAGGAACCGATCAGGGGCTCAGCATTCTTGGGAACTTCCCACAGCTGAAGTTGCTGGGATTAAAAGGACATCAAATTACCGACATATCAGTCGCTCAACTGCAGAAACTCCCCAAGCTGACCACATTTAGTCTTGTTGCCGGCACGGATGAAAACCTGCTAAAAATGAAAGGCCTGACTCAACTTCGATGGCTGGGATTAAACTTGTGTCAGTTCACCGAACAGGGCTTTCAAACGCTGCTGGATTTTAAGTGGCTTCAGACTGTCAACATCGGCGGTGATCCCAAGTTTGACGATACTCGACTGATGAGTTTGTCGGAGATCACCGACCTGAAGCTTGTCCTTTTCGATAAGTCCAGCAGTGTGAGTCCGAAAGGCATCGAAAACTTCCAAGCGGCCCGCCCTGACGTCCGTGTCAGTGACGGCGTACAAGACTATCCCGCCACAGTTCCCGCAAAAGCCGAAGAAAAGTGACCGGCCCAATCAAGCCCGTGACTTGCCGAGCGAGTGACGAGTTGCGTACTGGTCACTCGGGTTGAGTCACCGAGGGCCCGTTCAGAGACGGCAAATCATCTTGCGGGTGAGTCTTGCTTCCGTCCGGTGGATCAACCGGCTCATCCCGATCTCCCGCAGCGACATGGATATCGCGGGGATGATCTTCGTTGGGAGTTAACGGGGCTGTCACGGCTCCCGTTGCGAGTCGCCAGGGCAGGGTGGCCCAGCACACAATCGTTTGGGGGGGGGCTTGGCCCCGGCCTCTTCTCTTGGATTGTTCGGCCGGTATGATCGCTGCCGATTCAGGCCCACGGCAGTCCGTTTTCCGGGAGTTTGGTGACAATGCCTCTTCAAGACGATGTTCGTTCCGATGAGCACGGGGTGTTGCGCGTCGGTGAGATGCGGGTGATGCTCGATTCGGTGGTCGTCGCCTATCAGCAGGGCCATTCCGCCGAGACGATTCAACAGCAGTATTCCGCCCTGTCGCTGGCCGACGTGTACGGGGCCATCGCCTACTACCTGCGACACCGGCGCGAGGTGGAGGGTTATCTGCAACGGCAGGACGCTCTCTGGCAAGACGCTCGCGATCGGTGGAATCAGCGATCGGGTGCGATCGTGCAGCGGTTGCGCGACGCGGGGCACGGTGCGTTGGCGGATCGCCCATGAGCACCGTTAGGTTCTTGGCGGACCACGACCTCAATGACCACATCGTGTCCGGCATCCACCGCCGCGAACCGGGGATCGAGTTGCTGCGCGCACGCGATCTGGAGTTGCAAACCCGCTCCGATTCCGAGTTGCTGGACTATGCGAACCGCGAACACCTGTTGCTGGTCTCGCATGACGTGAACACCATGACCGCTGCCGCATCGGAACGCTGGGCGAAGTCTCAAGGTGTCGCCGGCCTCTTGATGGTCCCTCAGTCAACGCCGGTGAACGAAGTGATCGAATCCTTGATGCTGATCTGGTCGGCCACGGAGTTGGACGATTGGCGCGACAAGATTGTCTTCTTGCCCCTGTGATCGTTGCCGTTGCCAACCGTTCCGGGCGATCGCTCGGTTGGCTGGTCGCACGCCATCGATCGGGGTCGTTTTTCTTCCCGGTCACTCGGGTTGAGTCACCGAAGGCCCGTTCAGAGACGGCAAATCATCTTGCGGGGGATTTTTGCTTTCGTCCGGTGGATCGACCGGCTCATCCCGATTCCTATCAGCGACATGGATATCGCGGGGCTGATCTTCGGAGGGAGTCAATGGAGCGGTCACGGCTCCCGTTGCGAATCGCCAACCGTTGAGTGCCAGGTTGTATTCGATGAGCGCACCGTGGGACTGCTGCACGGCACTCGCCAATTGTTGGCGGGCGCGCAACAGGCGATCCAAATCAATCTGCCCGGCATCGTAGAGCTGGCCGAATGTCTCCGACTGAACGCGCGCGGCAGTGACTCGCTCCTGCTGGCAGCGCAAGACTTCCCACGACGAGTTCACGGCGTCCCACGCATCGCGGACCTGCTGCTGGACCAGATACTCGGTCTCCTGCCGCGCACGAGTCTGCCGGGCAAACGCCATTCGAGCCTGTTCCGAGGCCGCTCGTTCCGCACGCTGGCCAAACAGGTACGAATAGCGGACGCCGAGACTCATGTTGCCAAACTGACCCGAACCGAACTGGTTGACGGAACCGAGCAGGTTGTTGTTCAACCCTGTCAACGCGTATCCCGCGTAGGCGCGGACATCGGGTCGTTCATTGTTGACGCGGCGTTCCAGTTCCAATTGAGCCTGGGTCACCTGGAATTGTCGGACGTGGATTTCCGGGCGCTGCTGAGCGGCGATGGCCAGTCCCTGTGGCAGGTCGGGCGTCACCGGTTTCGCCAGCGGCTCATCCGTCATTTGCAACGGACGCTGATCTTCGGGAGGGATGCCCATCAGGGTGAACAGGTGATTCCTAGCCGCTCGCGATCGCTGTTGGGCCTGCGCCAGTTCCGCCTTGAGCGAATGCAGATTCTCGGTCGCCTGGGCGACGGGAACAATTCCGCCCTTGCCGATTTCCAATCGCTTTTGTTCCAGAGCGTGCGTCGCCTGAGCCTGCTCGACGAACTCCTCGTACGTCTTGAGTTGCGATTCCGCCAGCCACGCCAGCCAGTAGGCGCGCTGGACGTCGGTCAGCGTCTGGTTGACCTCAATTTGAAACTCCGCGGCGGATTGTTTTTGACCCGCTTCGGCGATGTGCATCCCGGCGAGATTCGCCTGACGGTTGGCACCACGGAAGATGGCCTGCTCAATGACGAGGCTGCCGGCACTCTGGTAGGCCGGGTTGTAAAGCAGATATTGCCCCATCGGCGAGTTGTAGTTGTACGTGCTGCCGAGTCCGATTCGGGCTGTCGTCCCGGTGGAGAACCTTTGTTCGAGAGACATCAGATTGGGAGTGCCTGCGACCGGACCGAACGAGGTCATCGCGTATTGGCTCTGGCCACCCTGGACCGCCTGCAGCGCCGAGGCGACCTGCTGAGTCCCCTGCATGACCTGCATGTTCGAGTTGAACGACGTGTCGAACTGAGCCCGCTCGATTTCGGTCCGCTTGCCGGCTTCTTGGGGGAGATCCGCGATCACGCGCAGGTGCAGGTTGTTGCTGAGCGCGTTCGCCACCGCCTCAGTCATACTCAGCGCGAGCACACCCGAGCCGCTCTCCGCAGAGCCCAACAGCCGGGGAGTCGATTCCTGGCGTTCCTCATCTGTCAGCGAACCAGTCGAAATCGGTTCGATGGCTTGGTTATGGAAAGACCGCCCGTCGCTCAGATCCTCGACCTGTGAGGGGGAAGTCTGCGTCGATGAGTTTGGATGATGCCTCGCGTTCTTCTGCTTCGCGATCGTCAAAGTATGACAACCAGAAGAGGCACAAAAGATCGCTACCATCCCCAGGGCGGTCAGCAGCCAACGATCTTCTGTGACGCGTTTCATGGGTCTTCAACGGATCCGTTGAGCGAAGCAGATCGACTTCCACGCAAATGTCGAACGCTGGCCGCCATCCGCCAAGCGGAGCGACCACCGGTGCGATTGCCCAAGTTCTCTGAGCGCGTGACAGTAGTTCTTCCAGCCAACGCTGGCGCCACAATCTTCCCGGTGGATGTGCATTTCCAGTACAGAATCCTGCTGCCAAGTACCTCGATCAGCAGGAACTGCCGTAAGGAACTGGGAAGTGTCAAGTTGTTTGCAGCTCGGTCATCGCCCGAAAGGCTACGCCGCGTGAGAAAACCGGCTTTTCCGATCACACATCCACCTTCAGTAGCAAGGCTTTGGCGGGAGCGTTTTTGTATCCGAGCTTCTCAGCGAATTTGATGGGGCTGCAAGTGCGATGGCATCCGTCATCAAGCATGGCGACGTGCATGACTGCTCTTCGACACCAAGGCTTGCCGCGGCAGTGACCGGCGGGGTCACAAGGCAGAGAAAGTGAGCCCACGCTTCTGATGGCAATTTGAAAGTCTACCCACAATTGCCTGTGTGACGATTCGCCCACAACCGATCACGCGCTGATCATGACATTGAGTGGACGAGAAACCACCAGTTACTTGGCGGTCTTGCGCTCGTTCGCATATCGAGTTGCTTTAGGCCGTGTGGACAATCACAGGACGTTGACGTTAGTACCGCGAGCCAGATGAAACCGGCGAAGTTTTGGAGGGTCTTTTCGTAGCGGGTGGCGACTCGGCGGAATTGTTTGATTCGGCCGAAGAAGCATTCAATCTGTTTTCTGTAGCGGTAGCGGTAGCGGTAGCGGTAGCGGACGTTGCGTAGCGTTTCTTCGTGGTGCGGTTTTTGTGTGGCTTGATGCAGGCCTTCGCCTTCAGTTGCCGAACACAGGCTCGCGTTTCATCACCGTCGTGGGTGGTGTCGCCCAATACATGCTTGATCTGCCCCGGCATCGAACGATGCCAGCTTTCAGGCCGATCACTCATTCGGCCATTTTGCGTTCGGCGGCGAAGTCAATTCGCATCGCCCACCGGAGCGTAGGTATCGCCCAGAGGCATCCCAATGCGTTCCTCAAATTGCTGCCAGGTCAATGTTTCCAAACGTTGGCCGGTAAGTTCAACAACGAACCGAACTCGATTTCGGGCTTCCGCAGTGCATCGCAGGACTGCGCCGGAATTTCGCATTTCGATGGACTCGCCGTCCGGCCACATGACAATTCTCTGCAATTGGTCCCCCGCGGTCGTTGAGCGTCGTTCCAGACCACTTCGCGACCACAAGAGCATCTCATTCCGACGATTCGTCAGCGCGAGAACCTGTGAACTCGAACCGGCCGTAAGTTTCGGCATGACAGTTCCATTGGACTTCCAGATGTGGCACATGCGGTCGGCTCCCACGGTTGCCAGGGAACGACTGTCGTCAGACCATCGAATCTGATTCATCCCGAGCGGAAGTTCTGTGACGACCACCCCACGTCTTCCTTCGGCATCCAAGATCTGAATGGCAGAGTGGACCACAGCGAGGCTTTGCCCGTCGGGGCTCCATGCCAGTTGCCGGACCCCAGCTTGGAGCGACACCTGGATGTCCGCGTGGTTTTTTTTCGTTTCGACATCCCAATAAATAACGCGTGCTCCAGCCTGATAGGCGGCAATCGCCAGCCGCGCTCCGCCAGGTTGCCATGCGACGTCGCTCGCCGGAAATGTCAGTGGAAGCAGTTCAGCGGCTGAATTGTCGATGGGACAGATCCAGACCTTGCCGTCTTCTAGGCAAACGGCAAGTCGTTGCGCCGTGTTGTCCCATGCCAGCGACTGCACACGTCCCGCAGGCTCGGATAGATGGATGACCTCCTGCTCAGCAGCGACATCATAGATCCTGATCCGCTGTGTGATGTCGTCCGCAACAGCGATTTTCTTCCCATCAGGACTAAAACAAGGTGCCCGTCGTGAAACGACATCCGGCAGAAGACGCAATCGATTCCCGGACAGATCGAACAGTCCAACACGCCCATTGGGTTGGCGTCCGGACAGAAGCGGTATTCCAGGCGCGAGTTCCACGGAGACGAGCAGACTGGTCGCCGGCCTGCGCTCTGCGACACACTTTCCGTGGTCATCCCAGGTTCGCAAGCATGAGTCTTGGAGCGAAACCGCCAATTGTTGCTCGGGAGCGACCCAGGCAACCTGCGGAAAAGGAGCGTGTGGTGGTGATAACCACAGATTGCTTAGCCCCTCCGAACCAACGGTGCAGCACCTGATGTGTCCATCCTGTTGGCCCAGCAGGAGCCTTCCGCCCCCCCTGTCCCAGGACATCGAATTGACAGTATGAAATTCACGATTCACATGAGTCAGTTTGGCGATCACCGGCTCGGAGGTCACGGCATACGACTGAGTCGATTGGTTTCCGCTGCCTGCGGCCAGGGTCTGTTCACTCGGGTGCCAGGCCAGGGAGACAACGGACACCTTTTCTGCATTTTCGAACTGTAGCAACCGTTTCAATTCGTCGCTCAGGATCTCAATGGTTGGCAATACACTGGTCGCCGCCAGCATGCGTCCGTCAGGACTCCACGCCAACGCTCTCAGGCTGCTTCCATTAACAAAGGCATGGCTACCGATGCGAAAGGGATCCCAGACGTGGATCGTACCATCGCCCCAATCTCCGCCGGACGCCAGTCGCTTGCCGTCAGGCGACCACGCCAAGCATGTTACACCGGAGGGATGCCCCATCAAGACAGGCCCCAGCTTCGACTCCGCTTGATTCCAAAGGCGGATCTTCGGGCTCCGTGTACTCGCCATGGCCAGCGTATCACCCGACGCATTCCATACGAGCGAGTTCATTGGCCCGGAGTCTGTCGGGATCAATTGCCGCAACGAGAAGTCGGAAAAACGATGACTTCGAACGATGCCATCCTCGTCACCGATTGCAACATGGCTGCCATCGGGAGTAACGGCGAAACTCGACCAGTTGTCGGATTCCGCGAACACCATCTGCCATCGGCAAATGCCCGGTAAAGGAGCCGGACGATCAACAAGCCCCGGTAAGGAGGCGTCTGCTGCACCGGCCCACCATGCGTTCACAATTGTCGCAGTATGGCGACGACCAGTCTTGATGGAAACTCGACTCGAAGCGATGCTAACTCCCGGTATCGGTTCGACCAAGTCAACACCATATTCACCTTCCGCCAATGCGACCGTTGCTTTGTCGGCGACCTCGACGAACTTGGGCTCTTGGCCGGGAAATCGCAGCGACACTCGCACGGGACGCCAGTACTGATTCACGATCTCCAAGCGACCATGCCGGGACTTCAAAAGCTCCAAGTCTTCGCTGGCCAGTTTTACGATCGCAGGATCACCAACCTTGATCGCACAGACCTCTTCCAGAAACGCCATCGTTTGCGCCGGTTTGTTCAGACTCAAATATCGGTGGGCGAATACGTATGCAAAACTTTGCCGCAACTTTGGCGAAAGCGAAGACGCGACCGCTTTCCAGCCCAGCATATTTGAGAATCCTTTCCATGTGGCTCCTATGAATGCGATTTGTGACGTTGTCAGTTCGCCTTCCTGGGTCACTGCAATCAACACATCTTTACCAAAAGAGTCGACGGCAACTTCCTGTGTCTCTGAGATGTTCCCACCAAAGGCATGTGCCCGGATATATTCCGTGGCGAGCCGCACAAATAACTCGTGCGACCTTTCCAAGTAGCTTCCCTGATCAAGGATCCATTTGTGCGCCGATGCGCGACCCTTTGGACTGCGGAACAACTCGTTGATGGGGGCCACCAGCGATTGGGGGTTAATCACGGAAGTCAGGACCGAACCAAGTGTGCCGCCGCCAGAACCATTCAACTTCCCCAGCATGGCTCCGACTTCGCTTTCGCTTAAGTCTCCCTGGAGACATCGAATAAGGCCATGTTCAAGTAGCGTGCCAGATCCCGAAATCTGAAGCTCCCCGGCTTCGTTCTTTTTATTCTCCGAACTCAACGAAGTCGTGGTCAGAGCACTGTGCAATGCTTCGCGTGCTCCGTCGATGTCTCCACGGCGAGCCAGAAGGAAATACTGCAACAGCGCGACGCGCCACGAAAAATCATTACCCACGTGACTCGCGCTCAGCCTAAGAAGTGGATCGAGTTCCCGTTCCACCTGATCCCAGTCACGGAGAGCCGCATAGCAATAGGCTCGTTCCAAGAGCAACCCACCGCTCACACCGTGTTTGACGAATCCGGTTTCATCGAGTGTGTATTTGTCCGCAAGTGTGACTGCATCCCTGATCGCGCTCCGCCGACGATTGATTGCTATCTCAAATTGAAGGGCTCCGTCGTCGAATTGATTTTTCAGCAAGCATTTCTGATTTGCCCGTACAGCATCATCGTAGGCCCCGGCGCGAAAAAAATTGTCTCTCAAAAAGCCGAAATGGGCGATCTGATCGGCACCCCCTGATCCCAGCAGCTCCTCGACGTCGAACCATTTCCGAAACTCGAGCAAGAGCGAGCGCTGAAAGGAGTAGCTTTGAATCGACCGCCTTGGATGCCGTTCCCGATACGCTCGCAGAATCTCTTGCCGGACCTCTTCGGAAACCATTGCCGCGACTTCGTAACCGGATTTCGATTCTCTGGAGAGTCTCTCTAGAATTTCGTCCGCCTCAGAGAGGCGCCGCTCCCGCAGCGATTGAACCCATAACTGAACGCCGGCGAGCGCGGCCCAGCGCGACGGTTCGACAAAACACTTTTCCAGCAATTCCGTGGCGTCCGTGAGCTGACCGGTCTGCACCAAACACAGGGCCTGCTTGTATTGGCATTCTCCAATAATTTCCCGCGAAGTGGCGCTGAGCCCCTGTTCCCTGTAGCTGTCGAGAGCCTTATTCCAACTACCTTCATCGAACAGTTCATCGCCCTGTTCCAAGGGGGTGATGCTGCCAGCCAATCGCATTTGACTGGCCGTGAGTTGCACAAGACCGACATGCTCGGGAAGGCCAACGCCATATCTCAGTTCGATCGAACCAGCCAGTGGAAACGGATCATCGAGGGTAATGGTCGTTTCCGTCCCAAGCTGCACGGAAAGTTTGCGACCTTGCCGCGTCACACCAACGGTTAAGTGGGGCTCGTTTGCCAGTCCTTTCCCTGAAACATGCTGCTGTTTTAACAGCTTGCCATTTCGGTGGATTTGGACCGAGTAGTCTTTTGGAGTCGAACCGTCGGATTGTTCGACTTCCGCTTGGGAGACTTCTCCTGCACTCAGCCGCAAGGTCACCGGGAGGAGTGTGAACTTGTAGCCGAGCTGGTCGGACGCGGTCAGCTCCAGTGTCAGTTGCCGGGCTGCGCGCCAGCGATCATCATAAACTGCCTCCAGGCGGAGTGCCCCGCTTCCAGTTGACCGCGAACGAACGGAGACCGCCGATCTGTCGTCATTCAGGGGCACCGCGGGCCTTGCCTCAATGGCTTGATCGACAATCTGCAGTTGGGAGTCCTCAAAGAACTCGCGAAGATCTTGGAACGGGGCCTTCAACATGAACACCGGTTGCCAAGCTTGTCTTCGCCGTGCCAACAAATCCCGCAGTTTCTGGGCTCGGTCCTTTGATCGAGTCGACAACAAGTCAAGCGTCGCGTCCAACTGTTCAAGTTCAGTGGGTGTGACTTGCGTACTTTTCAGCCTGAGCTCCACCAAATCAGCGTAAGCTCCCCAGAGGCGATCTTGATTCTGCTTGGTCTGCCCGGGTGCCAGTGTTTCCATCTGCACGATCAAGCCCTCACCCAGCCCCAAGTACGCTTGCGAGAGTTCCGGTCTGTCGATCGTCACTTGCAGGCGGTCTTTGAGATCGCTTAATTCGCGCGCCCGCTGAGCCTGCTGAATGACAACCGCAGAAATCCCCAGGGCGGTAACTCCGGCAAGGAGTGACGCCACCAGCGCGGTTCCCAGAGGATTCCTGCGGCACCAGCGCCAGACGCGGGAAACGAGGCTGACTGGACGAGATCGGATCGGTTCGCCACGTAGATATCTCCCCAATTCATCGGCCAGATCCTGAGCCGTGACAAAGCGGTTGGAGGCACTCTTCTGCAGACACTTCAGGCAGATTGTGTCGAGATCTCGATCAACACTCGGGTTGAGCAATCGGGGCGAGGCAGGTTCCTGTTCCACGACCTGCTTCAACGTCTCCAGAGAGCTCGCGGCCTGAAAGGGTGGCCGGCGTGTCAACAGGCAGTACAGCGTGGCACCGAGCGAATAGACATCGGCCGACGGACCGACTTGATCCAGCTTCCCCGAAGCTTGTTCTGGCGGCATGTAGCTGGGAGTCCCCAGCACATCCCCGCTGGCCGTTAGGCTCGAATCCCCCGCCTGATTCTTTGCCAGGCCGAAGTCCGTCACCCGAGGCTGATCATCCTTCGTTAACAAGATGTTTTGTGGCTTCAGATCGCGGTGGATGATCCCGCGGCTGTGCGCGTATTCCACTGCTTCGGCCACCTGCTGCATGAGTCGCGCCGCGAGTTTTGGTTCAAGCGGAGTTTCTTTTACCCGCTGCCACAGACTTTGCCCGTCAACATACGCCAACGCCAGAAAAGGTTGGCCCGCATGCTGGCCGACTTCGTAGATCTGGACAATGCCCGGATGTTCGAGCTTCGCTGCCGCTTCGGCTTCCAGTTGAAAACGACGAACCTCCTGTTGACCGGCGAATTCCCCAGACCGGATCAGTTTTACCGCGGCCATGCGCCCCAAACTGACATGCCGAGCCTGGTAGACAACGCCCATACCACCGCGGGCAATTTCACGAATAATCTCATAGTCGCCAATCCGGCCACTCACCACGGTGACGTTGACACGAGGCGAGTTCACGGCGTCGGTCGGCAGCGACGGGAGCGCATCGTTGATCGCCGCCAGTATTTCTGGAGGGTTTGAATTGAGCGTGGCTAACGATTGCTCTTCCAGGCTTTGTTGGCGATTTGTCACGTAGCCTTCGAACAGCTTAGTCAGCCGAGGAGCACAGGCAGGAAACCGCTGCAGATACTCCCCGATCACAGGCGACTGGCCTCGCTCTTTTCGCGCGCAATACTCAGTGACGATGCATTCGAGAAGTCGCTGCTCGTCGTGGTGGAGATCCGGATACTCTACCAAAATCGACTCGACGACCTCTGTGCGTCCGGCATCGACCAACGAGACGATCCGCTGGGACAGCCAAGACCCATCTGAAGAAGACGTAGGATCGTTCATGAATGTTCAAACTAGTGGTAATGGCACATCAAAACGATCCACATGAAAGTGGCGACGGTTGCTACCGTACCGCCTCGCAGTGGCGTCTTCAACGCGAGGTGGGAGAGTTGGATTCTTATGCAAACGCGGCTTTGACAACAACGAATCGATTGCGTGGAACTGATCGACTGAGGTGCTTCAGTTTGCGCGGACAGTCCAAGTGCTTGTTTTTTGGACGGGTTGTTGTCGTTCGAACTCGATCGGGCTCACGTACCCGAGTGAGGAATGCAGCCGCTCTCCGTTGTAGTACCCAATGTACGAAGCGAGGTCGCGCAGCGCTTCGGCACCGTTCCGGTATTCCACCATTTCCAGTTCCGTCTTGATCGTCCCAAAGCACGACTCCATGAACGCGTTGTCGTAACAGTTCCCCGCCGCGTCCATGCTCTGCACCATCCCTGATCGTCGTAGCACGTTGCGATACTCCCGCGACGCGTACTGGCCGCCACGGTCCGTGTGATGGATCAACCCACCGCCTGGCTGGCGATCGTGAAGGCCCGCCGCAGCGCCGCGAGCACCAGGTCCTCCCCCGTCGAGTCTTGGTAGAACCAGGGCGAACGCACCAAAACCCGGGTAGAAAACTGTTGAAAACAAACGCTCGCACACGCTCGCCGCCGTGTGACCGTCCAGCAGCATCTGAACCGCATCAGACTTGAACTCCGCCGTGTAACACCGACGAGACCGATACGCCTTCTTCTTACCTTCCAAGACTCTTTCTTTTCCCATCGGATGCCCTTTCTGGTTGAGTCCAGAACAAGCACTCCGACTGTCCGAAAAAACTGAAGCAGGTCAACGTGTGCGTCATACAGATCTATGGCGCGAACCTTGTGCAACGGAAGAGTCCGCTGGAGAATTGAAATTCAAACTGCGGGATTTTGCTTTCTCTCCTATGCGATTCGTCATTGCTCCTCACGGCGAGTCGTCAGTGTCACACGCATTTCATGTCAAAGGCAATCAGATATGGCTCAGTTAGCGAAACTGGATTCGCATATCCTTTTGCAAATTGAATCCCACGACTTGGTTTTGGAAGTTGGACGACAGACTAAGGATGATCCTCAACCGCCTGCCGTGATTGCCACGCCGGATGTCACCCGGCTCGTAATCGTCACAAAGGAGCAAACGGAGATCGGCCGGCGGCAATTGCGGATTGAAGTCATCGGCCCTCAACGAGTGCGGCTGACCAATATCAACGATGTCAACAGCATCACCCTGTCTTCCGGTTCAGTATTGGGCCCCGGTGAATCGAGCGACGCGACGTTGCCGTTGCTGGTGACACGAGGCAGTGTTCAACTGGGCATTGAAGTCCTGGGTGGCGACCGGCTACCCGAGCCCGAGTCCGTGGATGCATTTCAGTCATTGCCCGCTGTCCCGCAATCTCCGAACTCCGTGATTGCGATCGTCAAGCGGATGTACGATCCGGACTTCTCGCCGCAAACGGCCACAGATTCGTTGGTGGCTTCGATTCGAGGTTCGAACGCCGACGACATGTTTGATCGTCTGGGCCGGTTGGTGACCGTCTTGCAGCGGGCGGCTTCCACGGCGGACTTTGCGGACGTGATTGCCCGGACAGCGATGGAAATGGTGAACCTCGATCGAGCCGCCGTACTGGTGCGCGAGGGAGCAGCTTGGAGGGTCGCCGCGCTGTCCGAGCAGCGTGCCTCCGACTCCTGGCGACCGAGTCAACGGCTGTTGAATCAGGTGGTGCAGGACCGGCGCACCGTGTGGGGAGCACCGGGTGCGGCGGGTTCCGCCGTTTCCGAAAGCGTCGCTTCGATTGTCGCGTTGGTCGCCGCGCCAATCCTCGATGATGCCGGGGAAGTCATCGGGGCGGTCTACGGAGATCGTCGCATTGGGATCTCTTGGAACCGCCCTCCGATCGACAAGTTTGATGCGAAGATGATCGAGATCATGGCCTGCGGTGTGGCCGGTGGCTGGGCACGCATGGAGCAGGAGCAGGCCGCCATCGCGCGGCGCGTACAGCTCGAACGATTCGTGACGAAGGAGGTTGCCCAACAACTCGAAGAGGATCCCGACGCACTCATTGGTCGCGACGCGGAAGTCACGCTGTTGTTCTGCGATATCGCCGGGTTCAGCCGCATCTCCGAACAATTGAGTCCCACGGCCACGTTCGAGTGGATCAACGCGGTCATGGAAATGCTCTCGACGTGCGTGCTGGCGACGAAGGGAACGCTGGTGGACTACATTGGCGACGAACTCATCGCCATGTGGGGCGCACCGCTGGCTGTGGCGGATCATGCCCGTGCCGCGGCGGAAACCGCCGTCATGATGATGAACTCGCTCAAGACGCTGAACGAGAAATTTGCGCTGCCGGCCGGGGAATCCACGCAGATTGGCATCGGCCTGAACTCCGGCAACGTGCGCGTCGGCAATACGGGGACGGAGCACAAATTGAAGTACGGCCCACTCGGCTCCGATGTCAATATCGCGAGCCGCGTCCAGGGGGCCACGCGCTATCTCCGCACGCCCGCGCTGATCACCGGTGCCACCGCCAGACAACTCGATGGGAAGTTCTGCACCCGGCGTCTCTGCTCGGTGAGGCTGAAGAACATTGAAACCCCCGTCGAACTCTTCGAGCTAGTCGCGAATCCCGGCCCCACCTGGAGTCAGTTTGCCGAGGACTACGAGCGCGCCCTCACGGCGTGGGAGCAACACAAATTGCAATCCGCGATCGAAACGTTGAGTCAGATGGTCGCCCGGAACAGTCACGACGGACCGACGATGGTGCTGCTGTCCCGGGCCGCCGATGTCTGGTCGCAGGATCTGCAAGACTACGATCCGGTCTGGACGCTGCCGTCGAAGTAGGGTCGAGCTTGTAGGGGGCGTGGGGTCTTGGGAACGCACCGTCATCGGTCGTGCGAGGTTCAATCGGTGTGTTCCGAAGACTTCACGCACCCTACAAGCGACAAGCGGCGCTCACACGTCCGTCGGCAGTTCGATGTACGGATCGAGGCCCAGTGGACGCATTGTCTCCCACTGCTGCTGTTCGCGAATGAGCAGTTGGTTTCGCTCTTGTGCGCCGCGGCGTTCAAAGAGACGCTGGGCTTGAGTGAAGACCGAGATCCAACCGCGGTGCAGTTCTCCCGCCGGGCGCCGTTGCGTGCGAGTCTTCCAGCGCGAGACGCGCGGCACGCCCAGAATCGATAGCAACTCATCGTCGAGCGACACGAAGATCTGGTACGAACCGGGATCGCCCTGTCGGCCGGCGCGGCCCGCGAGTTGGCGGTCGATTCGGGTGGAGCGACTCATCTCGGAGAGAATCACGTGCAAGCCTCCCACAGCCCGGACATCGGGATGGAGTTGAATGTCGGTCCCGCGTCCCGCCATGTTGGTCGCCACAGTGATTCGACCCGGCTGCCCCGCCAGACGGATGATCTCGGCTTCTTCGCGGTGATGCTTGGCGTGCAGCACTTGCACGTCGAGTCCCCGTCTCCGCAGTTCCGCCGCACATTGTTCGCTGGCGGCGATTGATGTCGTGCCGATCAGCGCCGCACGGCCGGAGAGTGCAATCCGCTCCAACTCCGCGAATAGGGCCGACCATTTTTGGTGGCTGCTGGTGAAGATGCGTGGCGGCAGTTGCAGAAGTCGATTCGGATGGTGGGTGGCGATCGACATCACGCGCAGACCGAATGTGGATTTCAATTCGGAACGGGCCTCAGCGGCGGTCCCCGTCATCCCGCACAGGACGCGATAGTTTCTCAGGTAGCTTTGCAGCGTGACGCGTGCGGCACTCCCGCTGGCGTCGCTCGGTGAGAGGCCGGCCCGCAGTTCAATCGCCTGTTGCAACCCGTCGCGCCACTTGCGGCCGGGGAGGACGCGGCCGGTTCCCTGATCGAGGATCTCCAGACGTTCGTCAATGACGAGGTATTCCAGGTTCTCGCGAAAGAAATGGCGCGCGGCCAAGGCGCGCTCCACCTGCGTGAACACCGACTCGACGGGCAGCCGTCCGACGGGAGTCGGCTTGACCGTCAACCGGAGCTTGCGGCAACCGCCGTGAGTCAGTCGTGCCGATTGCAGACGCGGGTCGAGGGAGAAGTCGGCGGCGGCGGTGAGTCCCTCCGAGATTCGCTCGCACCAATGCAGCAACTCGAGATCGTCGGCCGAGGGAGGTTGCGGACACGAGATGATCATCGGCGTGCTGGCTTGATCGATCAGGATGCTGTCGGCTTCGTCGATCAACGCGCAGCGATGCCCGTCTTGGAGCTTCAAGCTCGTTTCGCAGTTCGCGGACACGCCTTCGCCGCCCGGTGCCGCGATGCTGCTGAGCCGGTCGCGTAGAAAGTCGAATCCGAATTCCTTCTCGGACCCGTACGTCACATCGGCGCGATAGCAGGCCGCACGATCTTGAACCGGCAACTCTCCATGCAGCACCGTCGCCGTCAGGCCGAACCAGTCGAGCACCGGCCGGGCAAATTCGCAGTCGCGATTGGCCAGGTAATCGTTGGCGGTGAAGACGTGGCAGCCTCGATGTCTCAACGCCAGCAGCGTCACCGTCATGAGCGAGGTCAGCGTCTTCCCCTCGCCCGTCCGCATCTCTGCGATCCAGCCGTGCGACATCGCCAGCGCGCCGAGGATCTGTACCGGATGATGCCTGATCCCGTGGACACGACCGGAAATCTCACGGACCAGCGCGAAGACTTCGACGGTCGCCGCTTCGTCCGAGGTGGCCAGTTTGACTAGGCCGCGACAGCGACGGGCTTGCTGTTGCAGTTGCTCGTCGGAGGCGGTCGTCAACTTCTGCGACTCGGCGAAGATGCGACGTGCGACTACTTCCCAACGCCAACGATGCCACGCCTCGGGCCAGCGGGACGAGGGCCGTCGATCATGATGCTGTCTGGCTGGTCCCGACATGAATTCACCTGACGACGAACAAGCGATGGAACTCTTCCGTCAACCACGACCCGACGGTCATCGCGGAGCGGGTGAATCGACCGGTGCCGCGCATGCCGGACTGCACGGGGAGACGGAGCTCATCCAGAATTACCGTCGCGTGATAAACAGGCTCCGCAGACTCCTCGCCCCCGGCACCGGATTGAGTGACGAACGGTCCGCCAAACTTGGTGGAGAGGACGCTCGGAATCTCCGGCTCGTTGGCCGCACCGAGCGCCACGACCTTGCCCGTGACGACCGTTCCCGAAAACGCGTCGAGGCAAACCTCCACCGTCTGACCCACTGACAAGTATTGTCGGCTGCGCTGATCGACCCAGAGGGCGACCTGCCAGAGATGACCGGGGGCGATCTCGCACAGACATGCTCGGCGGGGCAGGTGCATGCCGATCAACTGCGGATTGAGCTTCCCTGCGGATTCGATAGTCGGCTCTGCGGAGATTCCTTGAGAACCGTGTGACGGCGTCTTTGCAGAGATCAACGTGCCGGAGATCGTGGCTCGCAGTTGCAGTCGGTCCTGCTCCGCACGGGCATGTTCGATTTGACTGTTGGTCGATTCCATCGCTGTCTGGGCGAGTGTCATCAGATCGGGATCGCCGACAGCCTGAGCCAGTCGGATGTCCGTTTCATGCGTCGCTCGCTGTCCCTCCAGCGCGACCAGACTGCGATCGAGTTCGAGGTTCTCCAATTCGACCAGCAGCGTTCCCGGCTCAACGATGTCACCCTCGCGGACGAACACCTTGCGCACGGTGCCGGGAGTCTCCACATACACCGGCTGCACGGATTGCGGTTCGACCACGACCGGCGCGGTGATCGAGCTTCCCAACGGGCAGAACCAGATTCCCACGAGAGCCGCAGCACAACACGTCGCGCTGACGAGTGACTGCACCAACGCGCGCCTCGGTGATTTTTGTTGTCGGCTCATGCGCAGGCTCCACGTCACGAATCGGCCGAAGGTCAGCAGCAGCGCCCCCAGCAGACAGAACCAGCCGACAGCCGACAGACCGATCGGTTCGAGCAGGCCATACACAAATAAACCCATCCCCAACATCAGCGGCACCTGATAAGCCATCGAGGCCAATCCGTAAGTGGCCAAAATAGACAGCGGTTCATTGCCCGAGACTCGCACATCGTCCGGCAGACGAAATCCCAGCAGGTACCGGGCGGCGATACGCTGGAGGGTCTGTCGGCTGCGCTGGTACAGATTCGGGATTTCGAGCAAGTCCGCCAGCACGTAGTAGCCGTCGAAGCGCAGCAATGGATTGGCATTGAACAGCAGAGTCACGAACGAGCCGGCCAGAAAGACTTGCAGGCAGATCTGGTGAAACAGTCCGGGGGCCGAGAACCACCACAACCACAGTCCGAGTGATGAAATCAGCAGTTCCACATAGACTCCGGCCATCGAGATCGCGACGCGGTGTGATTTCTTATCCAGCATCCAGGCATCGGTGACATCGCAGTACAGGCACGGGCTGAAAAACAAAAACGCCAGCCCGATCGACTGACACTCCGCGCCGAATCGCTCGCACGCCAGTCCATGCGACAGTTCGTGCAGCACCTTCAGCATCCCGACGACGATCCACAGGGTCCACAGGCCATCTCCCGCGAGCAGTCCGGACAACGTCGGCAACTCGCGCAAAAACGTGTCCACATGCAAGAACAGGAACAGCCAGGTTCCGCAGAGAATCGCGGCTGCGGCAGCCATCACACCGGGGGAGTAGATCCAACCCAGGTACTGGGACATCCATTTCAACGTCTGCCCGGGATGCAGACCGGGCAGTCGAATGAAAAACGGATTGCAGACAGCCGCCCAAATGCTGCGCCACCGCTCTTCGACGGCTTGCTTCCACAGACTGTCTGATGTCCCGGCACGTTGACTCCAGATCAGTCGCTTACTGGCGAGATCGAGAATCAACCGAAGCACTTCTGCGGCGCTGATACCGGCTGAACCCCCGCTATGCTGAACCCGGCACAGAATTTCGCTGAGTGAGCGCCGACCGTCGAGGGCCTCCAGCACCTGGTATTGCAGCAGGGGAAGCTGGAAATACCGGATACCCAGCGGATCTTTGACAACGACGTGCTCTTCTCCCCGGAGTGACATCGGGCACACTTGCAGGTCCGCTCTCCGAACCAGCGGAATCGGACGATGCGTCGAGGAAAGCAGCATCGGCGAGAACTCACCTCGGGGATCGTGCGTCGGACAGGGGCTCAACTCGTGGTATAAGCCAGTTTGAAATCTCGGTAAATACGAACTGTCGGCCACGACGAGCGCTCGTGCCCTTGTTGAGTCCGTCGCCAACGATGATCGACGTCATTCCCGTCCTGAACTCCCCACACACGATTGAACACAGGTCCATGCCACACGACAACCCCGCCGCGTCACTCACCCGCAAACATCGCATCGTGATCCTCGGCGGCGGGTTTGCCGGCGTTCACACGGCGATGGAGTTGGAGCGGCGCATGTCGGCGGCCGATCGGCGCGACATCGAAGTGGTGTTGGTCAGCAACGTGAATTACATGGTCTTCCAGCCGCTGCTCCCCGAGATGATCAGCGGCACGATCGAACTGCAACACGGCGTGACTCCCATTCGGCGGCTGCTGAAGACGACGCGGGTCTATGTGCGCGACATCCAGTTCATCGACATCGCTGGGAAGCGAGTCGGTCTGGCTCCGGGCTTCCAACCGAGGACGGATGTTCTGGACTACGATCAGCTCGTGATCTGTCTCGGTAGCCGCATCAATTTTCCCCTCGTACCGGGGATGAAAGAACATGCCATTCCCTTCAAATACCTCGGCGACGCGATGCGGCTGCGGTACGAAGCTGTTCGAGCACTCGAAGAGGCGGACATCGAAGTCGATCCCGCCGAGAGACGGAAGCTGTTGACGTTCGTCGTCGGGGGAGGCGGATTCTCGGGAGTCGAGTGCATCGCCGAGCTGCACGATTTCCTCCGGCATGCGATGTCGGGTTCATCCAAGGTTTTGGGGGGCTGTCATATATTCATTTATGTGAGTGTTATCCGATCAGCGAGAACTTGGTGTGGTGGAGGGTGAGTAGTCGTTGCTTGAGGTGTTCGTAGTTTC
>Ga0209086_10001206_pt1 | contig 21229 bp, 18 predicted proteins | sample M_130207_XF_Meta_FD_187312 | JGI IMG/M metagenome (GOLD analysis project Ga0209086, IMG submission 187312) | Freshwater microbial communities from Lake Montjoie, Canada to study carbon cycling - M_130207_XF_MetaG (SPAdes) (version 2) | ecosystem: Environmental > Aquatic > Freshwater > Lake... | reverse complement strand
TACCCCCCACCCCCTCCCCCAGCAACACAATTAATCGCCTGCGCCGAATCATTTGTACTAAATACTTGAGTTAAGCCGCCCCCACCACCACCATATCTGTTATTCTGTCCTTTTCCGCCTCCCACAATGATGGTTAATGGTGTATTTACGGAGACGGAATAAAGCGCAGTTACGATAGCTCCATTTCCTCCATTTGCAACTTGTGTTGAACTTTTACACCCGCCGCCGCCGGCACCCGTGACCGTAAAAGTATAATCATAGCCAGCTAGTGCACTAAAGGTCGTAACAGGAGCGCCAGTATAATCAAACGTTCGAGTTGGCATTTATATAATAAGTAAATATTTTAATTTCCTAAACTTTTCAAAATCAGCATTTTATTGACTAAAATATACAATATAAAAAAATATATATATATATGAACATGTACAACAGCTTGTATAACAGTGGTGATGCATTTTTACCAGAAAAAATCAAATATGTATTAGGCCTAGACTTAATCGGAACTTCTAAAAAAACCTTTTATGTGTCTGGTTGGTCGCTCGTGCATCTAATAAATGGTATACTCATTGGTTTTCTGTATTTATATTTACAGGGCGATAGTCAAGTCTATATATTTAAGATGTTTATAATACATACATTATGGGAGCTTTGGCAGATGTTAATTGGTATGGCTAAGCCGTATAAGTTAACAGGCCGTAGTAATTTAATAGATACTATAATGGATACTATATTTTTTATGACCGGGGCTTATAGTGTGCGTAAATTTTATAAACCAGTCGCCTAACAAACATAATGGTAAATAAGCTAAAGTAAATCATGCTAAAATGACTTAAATACTACTAACATAACTATCGGCTTTATTATAGTTTTGAGCTACGTTGGGGAAATTTGTTCTTAGATATTTAACATCGGCATCGATGGGTTGTTTGTAAGGCATAGGGTTCAAATCTGACGCGTTCGTATGTCCGGTAAAGCCATTTGCGGTTTCATATACACTTTCCATTAAGCCGCGACCCGCGTTAACGATAGTTTGTGGTAATAAAGTACTGGGATTACCCCCGCCTCTGTAGAGTTTTGTCTGGCTCCTACTGCGTTTTTTGCCAGTGCGTTTGCCAGTGCGTTTTTTGTTACTGCGTTTTGTCTTGCCACTCCATTTGCTCCTACTCCGTTTGCCCCTACTGCGTTTTTTGCCCCCCACGCCTAAATAAGGCCCGTTAATAGGTCCATTACCATTCGGACCATTCGAATTCACCGGCGGGTCAAAGAAGCCCGCGGGGACACCATATTTACTTATAGGATATAATACTGATTTATCATCTATACCATAAACCGCGGGATAATTGGCATCGTGGTTCAATTCTTGGGTATGTGGACCGCGTCCGCCCCGAAAATGTTTTTTACTACGTAAAAAAATACGTTTGATGGTGCCACTACTGCGTTTTGTGCCACTGCGTTTTGTACTACTGCGTTTGCTACTTTTTTTCATATATATTATATAAATATTATTATTATTCAATGTCAACATGGGTTAACATATGCCGTCGGCAACACATTTTATTCAATTTCAAATTATCCAGCACTTCGCCTTCGGGAGTCTTTTCGGTATGTATCTTGGTTAAATAGATAACATTATCTACTTCCATATCTTTTTCTCTCTTTATTCGACGAACTTCTCTCAAATAGTATCGATATAAATCGGCCAGGACTTTTCCACAAGTGAAACATTTTACGGGTATAAGCATCTTTAGTGTATATAGTTAAGCTAGAAGAATTCTTTATAAATCAATTTTTTAAAGAATATTTTAATATTAAAATATTTAAGCTTAAAGAATATTTTAATATTAAAATATTTAAGCATAAAGAATATTTTTATATTAAAATATTTAAGCTTAAAAAATATTTTAGTCTAAAGAATATTTTAATATTTTTTACTAAAGAATATTTATTCCTAAAGAATATTTTTTCCTAAAGAATATTTTAATATTTTATTTTTTTCCCATTACACTATTTTTATAAGCATAATACTTGACATCAATATCTTTCCCGGCTTTGGTCCGGAACGTAGGACCATTTGCGTCCCCAGCTACACAACTCGCACCATTTAACCATACGCAACAACTGGTAGCATTACAATTCTGCTCGGTTAAGGTACTGCATTTAGCATTTAGTTCTTGGGGTTTGGAGACATAGAGAGAACAGAAACTGTGGCCCGTAATTTCTTCTAAACCCGCAGGTAGGTCCAGACTTAATGGGCTTACTGCGTTTGCCCCTACTGCGTTTGCCCCTACTACGTTTGCCCCTATTACATTTGCCCCTACTGCGTCTGCAAACCCCTCATACAAACTATACCTAAAAAAGAGATATCCACAAACTAGCAATAAGCCTATCAAGTAATACTTCATATAAATATATAAATATAATTCTTCAACTTAGCCTTCGACTTAGCCACTATTACACTGGGGTTAATTCATAATTCTTGGTTGTTTTCTTTATTTTATGTTGTTTACCGGTCTTATGTATATTTTTATGACAGGCATCACAAATATTCAATAAATTTGCTACATGATTTTTATGAAAGGACCCAATATAATCGTTGTCTTTTTTAGCGTTCTGTTGATGTTGCAAATGATGGACTTCGCTAGCAGGTTCTTTCTGGCAAAGCTCACACATGCCGACAATTTTCTGGGCGTTGAAATGCGTCGTACTTAGCGCCAGGATATTTTTATCTTTGGCATTATATTTCATACGAATATCGTGCGCGCGTTGTAAAAAATCATCAGGCAGGTTCAGCGATTTGCACACTTCTAAACCATACATACTTTCCCCGGGTCCGTCCCGCAATTTGCGGTCATATACTAGCAAGTTCCGTTCGCGGTCATATTTCACCGCCATATGCATCATCTTAAGATTAGATAGTGCTTTAATTTCCTCATAATTATTTATTTCGTGAAAATGGGTAGCAAAAATAAAAGTGCTTTGTTTGCGGTGGAGCACTTCTAAGCCGGCCGTGAAAATACTCAAGGCCGAATCACTTTCCGTCCCGGAACACAATTCATCGCCGAGGACAAGACTATTTTTATCAGCGATTTTCAAAATCGTCCGCAGTTCCGACATTTCGACGGCAAACGTTGATAAGCCTTTAAAAATATTATCATTGCCTAAAATGCGGGTAAAGATATAATTATACGGAGCGTACAAGAAGGTTTTGCAGGGTACATATAAGCCAGCTTGTGCCATAATTAGGGCGATACCGATAGATTTTATAAAGCTGGTTTTGCCTACCGCGTTAGTACCGTAGAGTAATATGCCGGTAGCTGGACCGGGGTCTGTGCTCGTGCCTGTGCCTTGCCCTGTGCCTTGCTCTGTGCCCGTACCTTGCCTTGTACCCGTGCCCGTACCTTGCCCTAAGGTCAAATCATTTGCTACATACAACTCGCTCGTCTGTAAATGTTCGATTAGTGGGTGGCGGATACCCGTAAAAGAGAGAAAGGCTTTTGTATTTGTATTTGTATTCGTAACCGTCTGCGTATCAATAGTAGGTTTACAATAATTAAACTTGTGTGCGATATAACATTTACATTGTAATATATCAACTATTGTAGTATATTTTACAATTGCTTGAATTTGTGTTTCAAAGCGCATAAAATCATTCACAAATTTTGTAAAGAACCAGGACATTTCTTTTACGATTTTCTCTCTCGAACATTGAATATCATTGGTTAATTCTTTGATTTGGGCATTAGTTATAATCAAATCTTTCTTGTTACTCCCGACCGTATTAAATTCTAAATCGTCGATGCAAAACGCAAATACTTCAGGTTTCTGACTGTAATTCGAATTATAATTTATTTGTACGCTCTGTAATCCAGAGTTTTTCTGGGAAACATCGTTTTTTGGTAAACCAGTGTTTTTCTGCCCCTGGCCCTGCACCCGGCCTTGCAGATAACTTTTCAGAAATTCTATCCGCCGACTAGTACCAATTAACATGGCATCGCTTTTGGGGGTTTCGTGTATCTTTATATATTGAGTATCCTTCGCCGTAGTCTTTTCACTCACTTTAATAATATTGGATAAATACAAGCGTATCGCTTCGAGTTTCTCTCGGCCGTCCATACTTTCTTTCACAAGTTTATCGATGGGCTCTGACACACCTGGATTAATAAACACTTCGGTATCCCCGTTGATATCGGTAATATTCAGAGCTTTTTCCAAGGCAAATATTGTTTGCAACTCGGTAATAATATCCTGGCACGCGGTTAGGATATTTTCTTTCACATCGATATATGTCGAAAGTATAGGGTCGCTCATCGTCACTTGATACACAGCTGATATTATTTGCAAGTCATGACATAAAAGAGCAAAATCTTTGGGACAAACTTTATGCAGGACGAGTTTCCTGTGTAATTTTTCAATATCTTTAATACCGGTTAATTGTGCGCGTAAGCTTGGCCAGATATCAGACACTAATAAATGTTCGGTAATAGCATAGGAGGCAGTTAGACTCGTGATATTTGTCGTCGGGTTATGTAAATTATAGAGAAATTGTCTCTTCCCCATGGTTGTCACGCAATTGTTGAGGAGACTACTGACGGAACGCAATTTGCCCGTATGCCTCGAGTCATCAATCATGTTTAATTGATACAAGGAATGATTGGCCAAGACGAGTTTATCCGTATAATTTTCAAACACGGGTTCGGCTAATTGCTTCACCAAGTTTGGACTGTGTTGATAGACAAAGTCCAGGAGAAAACAAAACGCTTGCGTGGCGACAAAATGCGTGGGAAAGGCTTGAAAACTTTCCTGTTCCATAATGTGGGGATAAAATTTCTTTAAAATTTCTTTTTGATAAATCTGTTTTTCGGCATTTTTTGCAAAAGTTACCAGGCTGTTGCTTACATTGTTGCTATTGCTTACATTGTTGCTGTTGCTTACATTGTTGCTATTGCTTACATTGTTGCTTACATTGTTGCTATTGCTGACATTGTTGCTGACGCTTACGCTTAAATCTACTTTATCACTACTAATATCCACCTTATGGATTTTCGTATTCTGCAAGCCCACAAAACCAATAATGTCATTTATCACTTTTTCCGGCATATTGGCGACTAGTAAACATTCACTCGGTTTATACGCTGAGATATACCGTTCGAGTTCATCATAAGTCGACGGGTTATGCGAGTAATCAGCACTGAATTGGAAGAGCGAAGTTTTCCCAGTAAAAATATCAATATTTGCTACGCCAATCGTGACTTGCGCGGTGGTAGTGTATTTTGAGGCGACCGATTTGTATAACCACACACACATTACATTATTTGACAATTCTTCCGTGTCCAGAGAGAAAAAAGTCCCCGGGGAAATGATTTCCCTCAAACTCCGGGTCGTGTTTTTGGCGTTAACATCTTGGGAATAAATAACGATAGTATAACCGTGTTCTTGTAATTTTTTCAAATATTTATCTAAATAAGCCATACCAACCCCCGCCATAACCACTTGTTTACCTTCAATAAAAACATTTTTGGGTACAATAACCATATCATTTATATTGGCAACATCTTGAATAGTGTTGTCAGTATATGTTCCGTCAGTATTTAGGAGTGAATATATTTCGCCAAAGCTCCCTACTTGGGTTATAACTACCGTTTTCAAGCCATATTCCCGTTGCCATTTTTTCATATTTTCTAAACATTCTTTTATTAAAGCCATGTGGAAAGCTGTAGATATATTATATATATAATTAGCTTTATACTGTTTTAGTTTTATATTGTTTTCGTGACCTCTTCTTACTTTTCTTACCCCGTTTACCCTGCTTACTCTGCTTACTCTGCTTACTCTGCTTACTCTTCTTACTCTGCTTACGTCGGCGTCTCGTTTTCCCTCCTAATAAACGCGCACTAGTTATAGGCGTCTGTTCGGGGGGTACAAATTTCGGCGACTTATAAGTATAGACATAGGGCTTATGTGCTTTTTTAAATGCCTCTGATTTTTTCTTAATATAACTTATATAATCGGCCCCGACATATTTTCCATCTATAAAATCTCTCTCGTTCGCAGTAAATCTTTGTAAATACCACTTAATTTTCTCCGCAATAAAAATATAATAATTAGCCGTAACGGGCGTGTCAGTCTGTCTAGTAAACCACGATTTTTTCTCTCCCACTGTAGCCGGCGGACCATTATCCACGTAAAGAAAAGTATAATAATAGTCATCCATTTTAAATGGATATATCTGCATCATGTTGTACAAAGGGACATAAAACAATTCGCCGGAGGGTAATATAGTAATTAAAATTAGGGTATTTATGTACACACACGCTTGATTCTTAGCATCCATATAATAATAACCTGTACCTTCCCCCAAATTATATTGTATATTCACTCCCTCCCCGAGGGTGTTTGCTAGGATAGAATCATGCTCTGCTTGATAGCGTTGCAACACTTTTTGAAAATTAAGCATTATCTCTGATTTTTGTGATTGATGTATAAAAGAAAGATTGTATAAGATTTTTTTTATGTTGTCATTGGGAATCTGTAAGGTATCAAAACTGGCACAAATGAGAGGCTGGTCGGGTACCTTTTCACAATCGCAGTCAATCTCACCGAGTTGTTCTTCTACGTTTTCCTGGTTATCAATTTGTAAAGTGGGCGCATAAGTCGCTTGCATAAAATAATTATTAATTGCATTCACTGTGATTAAAAACAATTTATCCGCCGTGGCTTTATCGGATAAATAAGGCATAATATCATTTTTATCTTTTTCATTCTGTACTCGATTTTTTAATTTGTATTTTTCGATATAACTATTATACTTTGAGCTATAAAAGGCGGTACGGAACCAATCTTTTTTCGATTGTGACAGATAAGATTCCACGCGTGAATCACTAGAAACACACTGAATTTCTTGTTTTTTTTTTAAACAAATTCTATCTTTGTTATACGTAGATTCAGGACTAAATATATCCAGTAATACTAGGGCCGGGGCGTGACTATCTTGTTCGAGCAATACCTCGGGGTTGTTATTTCGTATTATGCCATATATCTCGTTTTGTTTTTCTTCATACAAGCTAAATAACACCAGCGCTTTGGGTGCAAAATCTTTTTTCTCATAAAAATAATCGTCAGGGTCCTGGGAGATAAAATTTTCTGTTAAAAAATTGATTTCATTCTCTGTAGCCCATGGAGTTTTTAATATATTAGTCATTGTATATATATATATAAATATATAAAACTTTTTTGGCTATCGGCCGTTGGCCGTTGGCTATTTCATTTGCTATTTCATTTGCCATTTGCTATTTAATTTGCCATTGGCCGTTGGCTATTTCATTTGCTATTTCATTTGCTATTTCATTTGCTATTTCATTTGCTATTTCATTTGCTATTTCATTTGCTATTTCATTTGCTATTTCATTTGCTATTTGTCATTAAAAAAATTATGTATTAAAGTCTCTTTACTTTTATTTGTTACATCACCTGCTAAAATTGCATTTTCATACATTTGTCTTAAAACATCATTTGGCACTTCACTACCAACTTTTAAAAGATTTTTACTTCGTAAATAAACTTTAATATCAGAAATACTTTTTTGTTTTAATAAAGCTTGTTCGGTTTGTATTTTTCGGCGTGTTTTGGCGTTTTTAATAAGTACTGAGACTTTCCCATTTTTATGTTTGCCTAAAGAATATTTTAAAGTGCGTGTTATACGTTTTTTGAAACGTTTTGGCTTAGCCGAAGTACTAGCCCTAGCGTTAGTAGGAGCAGTAGCAGAAGCAGTAGCCATAGTAAGAGCCGAAGTACTAGCGTTAGCAGAAGCACTAGCGTTAGCAGAAGCCCTAGCGTTAGCCGGAGCCGAAGCATTATCAATATGAATTAAGGGTTTTGCTATAGTCTCATGACCGTAAATTTTTTGGGTTTTATTATGGTATTGTCTATAGGTCGGTTTGGTACCATTTTTTAAATTACTGTAAGCGGGTGGATTTTGTAAAGGTTGGTTTACAATTGCTACTGCTGTTACTGCTCCGCTTGCGCTTACTGTGTTTGCTGTGTTTGCTGCGCTTACTGTGTTTGCTGCGCTTACTGTGTTTGCTGCGCTTACTGTGTTTGCTGCGCTTACTGCTCCGCTTGTGTTTGCTGCGCTTGCTGCTCCGCTTGCTGTGTTTGCTGTTGCCCTTGCGCCCTGCGGTCGATTAATTACCATTTTTTGTTCTTTCATCTCTTCCGGAATATCAATAGCAATCTGTTGATGAACTTCGCGTGTTATCTTATCCCGTTTTAAAGTTTCATTTTTTTTCGGTTTATTTTTCCGCTGTTTCGACAACTCCGAGAGAAAATTAAGGGATTTATTAAATTCATTTTCAAAACTATCATCAAACTCATTTTTAGCCCGTTGTTTTGTCTCTGTCTCTGCCTCTATATCCGTATCCGTATCCGTATCAAAGGTTATACTAATTTCATCATCCTTATTTATCTTCTCTGTTTTATTTTGAAATTCTTTAATTTTGGCTAATAGTTGTTTTTTTACTTTATTCGGTTTGAGGGTTGTCAGCGGTTTTATTTTTTTCTCTCTTTTTAGTGTAGTTGAACCCCCACCCCCACCACTGGAAGAGAGAAATGCCGGATTTAATTGAATGGTTTTATTGCTCATTTAAAGATATACTTATTTAATATATATTAAAATTATGATGTAAACATAAAAAAATTTATCTATATACTTAATATATGTCAACAATTAAAAGAAAAAACCTACAAGAGACCGACGAGAAACACCTTAAACGTAAACGTGTCTCTAATACGGACATAAATGTCTATATCCCTTTGCATACTTTGCACTTGACGGAGGATACAAATACTAAAGAAAAAATGTATACCCAAGCGGAGGTTACGGAATTATTGAATAAACAGCAGAGCGACTTCCGTTCTCTCTTGGAAGAAAAATTACAGGAACAATTTGTTATATTTAATCAGTTTTATATCAACAATATTTTCAAAGAATATGCAAAGAATGAGTTCTCGTATATAGGTTAGATTATATAATATTACTGATGTATAATAAAATGTTATTATTTTTCATAGATGAATTGGTGCCCTTATTTATCTATATGTCCAATTTTATCCAATGCTTATTTAACGTTAACCTGCCTATAAATATGCTTTATATTTGGTCTAAAATATATATGAAAATTGCAAAATGTAATATATATTTAATTGATAACAGTCGAAATTTATATAGTTGTCCTACGAAACGTTGTCTGTTTCTGGCGAATCGGCGGGATATGTATGACTGGGTTATCGATACCTACCTGACCGACGGCAGTGCGATGTTTGTGTCGCCTGTAATGCTTATGTGTGCTTTTCCGTGGAAATATATATGTAATTTTATTGCGAAACATATGCTACCCGTAAACGATAGGCTATGTGTAAACGATAATATATACACTGCTCTGTCCAACACAGCATATAGACATTTAATTATTTACCCCGAAGAAGTTCGTCCCCAGGATAGTAGTCTAAAACCGATTAAACCCGACGCTATACAACTGGCTTGGACCTACCATATGTGTATACAAATTCTAATTACAAAACGTAATGCAGGATTAGACACTTTTTTCTCTCTACAGAGCGTAAATTTCTATTGTTATCGCAGTGAAGTTATCAACCCCAAATACTTTAGTTCATTTGAAGAATTTAACACGTATGTATGTTTACTCTGGGAATCGCATATATAAAAAATAAAATATATAAAAAAATAAATAAAAAATAAATAAATAAATAAAAAAAATATAAATAAATAAATAAATAAAAATAAATATATATATAATGACTACTCCATCTATAGCACTCGGGAATTGGTCCAAAACCGTCCAGGATTTTGTAAAGGGGAAAACCTTGGCGAATTATACCATTGCCGACTTAGAAGGGGACAAAAACCCCGGACCCGATTCTTGTAAGAAAAATTTCATGGCGACGTATAAATGTGGTAATTTTGCCACCCTTAAAACCATAAACATACCGGGCGAAGCGCGGGGGCAAACAGCCATTTTCGATTGTTCGGAAGAAAATAAAATGTGTACAGGTCTGCGCTTAACTTTAGGCGACGATGGAAATTTAGCCCTGACCGATGCTGACAATAAACAATTGTGGGCGAGTAATACGAGTAAAACCGGTTTAGCTTTAGCAGAGTTTAGTGCCCCCCAAAGTAAATATGGCAGGAATTATTTATTGGCGGGTGAAACCTTAAACTTGAATGAATTTATGGGTTCACCTACCGGTAATTGCTATTTAATAATGGCTAATACCCCGGAAGGTAATGGTTTACAACTAAAGTATTCGGTGCTCAACTGCGATGCGGCGCAATATGGAAACGATGACACGGCGAATGGCTTGTTTAGTTTAGCCAAAACAGCGTATAATGAATTAGTGGGCGTAAAAAATAAAATCAAGCCGAAAATGGAGAAATTAAGTAAAACTCTACCGGTTGCAGAAGAATTATTTAGTAAACAGACGTCGCAAATGCAAACCGACACGCATACTTATCTGGGAGTGGTTACTGACCGGCAGAAAATCCACAAACATATAAAACAATTAGACGCCATGGACGAGGATTCGGGGTTGCTTTTGACGAGATATAAGTATCGCCGAATAGTATGGCTGGCTTTAGTCATTGTGCTTATGTTCGGGGGAATAAAAATGGCTAAAAATAATTCTTAGACATAATTCTTGGAAATAATTCTTGGACATAATTCTTGGAAATTTATATTTTATAGACAATATATAAATATGTCTAATATAAATAATTCTGAACAAGAAGAATTACAAATTCTCAAAAATATTGAACGCCTCCAAAATATGGAAAAAGAGCTTTATAAAGAGTTGGAAGCGAATGGACCTACGGCGAATGGACCTACGGCGAATGGACCTACGGCGAATGGACCTACTACAAATGTAGACAGCATTGTTAACCGAATTAATCAATTGTCCGAAATCCGTCTGTCTCTCTACAATACCTTAAATTATACATATAAAGCTCTGCAAAAGTCCGTAAACACCTCCCGGACCGAGCTAGTAGAACTGCTGACGCTCGTGAATACAGTCGAAGATGAATTAAACAACGCCAAAATACAATTAAATCAAATGTACGAAATTAAACATAATAAAATGCGCATGGTAGAAATTAATACTTATTATGGGAAACGTTATAGGGCACAGGCGGGCGTGATGAAAATGGTTATTTTTGTGGGGGTTATATTATTAGCGTTAATCATTTTGAATAAAAAAGGCTGGTTGCCGGAAACTATAGCTAATATATTATTAGGCACAGTCTTTGCTGTGGGTGGTTTTTTTATTATTTGGCGCGTGCTAGATATCTCGTGGAGAGATAATATGAATTTTGATGCATATAATTGGCAATTTAATCCGGACGCCAAAGCCAAAACCGAATATGATTACAAAATGCCCTCCATAGACTTTAACACGGAGAAGCCTTTGGTAGATTGTATTGGAAATGCCTGTTGTACGGCAGGTATGATTTATGACGCCCAAATGCGAAAATGTATTAAAGACGCAGCCCCAGAAACTTTTGTGTCGGGCCAATTAACGAAGCATTGTTTTAAAAATAAACCCCAGACGAGCAAGTTAAATGCACAGAGTAGTCCCCTGCCGTATGGTAGTGACGAGACGATTAATTTTGCCTCGGTGTAGGGGGTGAATATTTCTTTTTATAAATTATAAATTATAAAAATTTTTTATAATTATTCTTTTTTATAATTATTCTTTTTTATAATTATTCTTTTTTATATATATATATAATATAATGGCATATAAGATGTTATTGAGTACGGCAACGGCGAACGCACGTATTTTTGAGTTGGACGCCAAAATACCCACCCTTTTAATAGACCCATTTACGGATTCGGCGGCAGTGGATACATTTTTTGTAAATCAGGCGGCGGGGTTTTTAACCGACCTAACTAATTTAGGCGTTTTAAATATGTTTTCGGAGAAAACTGTATTGGATTATTTTGCTGAACAATTGACTTTATTTTATCCAGCCATCGCACATATTGATGTGTTGGACCAACATAGTGTCGCCCTCAGGGAGAAAGACTTCTTGGGAGTAGAGGCAGACGCAGGAGAGACAGACGCAGTAATTACAGACGGAGTAGAGGCAAACGGAGTAGAGGCAATCATTCACATCGACGACACCAATACCAACCCAGAACTATTTATGTCCTCTGGTGAGCATACCTTACGTCGCATTAATAAACACAGACCGGCTGTAAGACATAAGCCTTTCGGCGACCCAGAGGCGAAGATACAATTTCTGAACGCGTACGGTAGATTATTTAGACAAAAAACTGCTTATTTTACGTCGGCTTTAAATGTCTTGTTTGCTTATGTACCGTTGGTTTATCCCGCAGTAGATACAAACGCAGTATGTACAAACCTCTTACTCATCGACCGCTCGATAACCGACGCACAAGTCTTTTATACGTCAGCCAACGCCCAGACCTTACCCATGTTTTTTAATAAACACACTTTGCGGAGTGAACTTTTAGATACACTGGCCCGGTGCACGGCCAGTAAACGCATACAATTAGACCGCATCTGTGTCGTAGCCACCAATAAAGACATGTATAACAACACCAAAATTTTTCTCAACGACGAACCTTATTTTACTTTAGCCGATATCGATAGTTCTAGTCCACCCGACAGTTATTCCCCCAACGTCCAAGTGTTTAAAGACTTGCAGCAAACCTACCAGCTGACTGCAGTGGATTTCCTGGCGTGTGAATCTTTGACATATACCGCCTGGCAAAAATATTATGCCTTGTTGCAAACCCCGGCGTGTACCATCGGGGCGTCGGTCGACCAAACTGGCAATCTCGCGTACGGTGGGAATTGGGTATTGGAATCAGATAACCAAAATATCCAGCCGATTTATTTTACCACGGCGATTGCCAATTATCAGACGACGTTAGATCAGAAAACCGTAAATATTATATTTGGGTCATATGGGCCAGACCCAGGAACAGTCGCCAACATTAATCTTACGACAACTACTTATACTATTCCAGCAACCATGTATAATAACTATCAAATAAACATTTATAACAGCACGAATGAACAAGTGACCGTTAAATTAAGTTCTATTAGCCCAGGGACTAACATGTACAACTTGAGAATTAATCAGGTGCCTGACGGTTATGCCGGTAACGGCAGTAAAGTGACCATCGATGGTACGGGTGCCAGCATTGCACCGGGCACAGGGACACCGGGTACAGACGCCAGTTTATTTAAAGGCGACAGTCTGATTACCTTAGTAGATAACGTACAAACCACTGCCTTGACCGACATTTATATAAAAAATATAACCGTAGATGTTAGTGGAGCCCCTACGCTAACGAAAACAAAGGCCGGCTGGATTTGTATGGGCGACCAGACCCAAGGTAATACCATCACATTTGAATCTTGTCAAATTACGAGTACAGCGGCTATAACCATTGGGGGTTCTTACAATGGCGGGCTGTGCGGCGGCGGCAATCGCGCTAATAACGACCTAACTCTAACGTTTGATTCTTGTACGGTCACCGCCGCGACGGGTGCTATAACCATTGGGAGTGGGGGTTCTTATAATGGCGGGCTGTGCGGCGGCAACAATTACGCTACAGACGGAAATGCAACTCTAACGTTTACCTCTTGTACGGTGACCGCCACGACGGGTGCTATAACGATTGGGGGTGGGGGTGGTAGAAATGGCGGGCTGTGCGGCGGCGGCAATGAAGCTGAAAACGACCTAAAACTAACGTTTACCTCTTGTACGGTCACCGCCGCGACGGGCGCTATAGAGATTGGGGGTGGGGGTTATTACAATGGCGGGCTGTGCGGCGGCTTCAATGGCGCTAATAACGACCTAAAACTAACGTTTACCTCTTGTACGGTCACCGCCGCGACGGGCTTAACCATTGGAGATGTGGGTAATGGCGGGCTGTGCGGCGGCGGCAATGGCGCTACCAACGGAAACGCAACTCTAACGTTTACCTCTTGTACGGTCACCGCCGCGACGGGCGCTATAACCATTGAGGGTGGGAGTGCTTACAATGGCGGGCTGTGCGGCGGCGGCAATGGCGCTACCAACGGAAACGTAACTCTAACTTTTAATTCTTGTACGGTCACCGCCTCTACAGGAGCTATAACCATTGGAGGTGGGAGTGCTTACAATGGCGGGCTGTGCGGCGGCAACAATGACGCTGAAAACGGAAACGCAACTCTAACGTTTACCTCTTGTGCGGTCACCGCCGCGACGGGCGCTATAGAGATTGGGGTGGTTGGGGGTGGGGGTAATTATATTGGCGGGCTGTGCGGCGGCGGCAATTCCGCTACGACCCTCGAGTTAACCTTCGACCGGTGCTCCCTTATTGCCGCGTCTAGTATTACGCTACTAGGGGTACCAGGGTATAATGCGTTTACTTTTAATTTGCTCGGGTTGACCGACGACCTAAATACGACCCCGCCAACTATTGAGACTAAACCTGGTGTCTTGTATGGTTATGGCGGTACAACGGCGACAATTAACTATTCTCCCCCCAGTTTGTTACTAGTGGCAACAAATGAGCAATTACGCGCGCAGGTCTTTACGCAATCATACAAAGCTGTATTTGCGGGTTATAACTTGTCTGGTGTCAATTTAGCCGGGGTAAATTTATCCAATTTTAATTTAACGGGGACCATTTTAACTGGCGCAAATTTAGCCGGGGTTACCTATAACGACCAGACCTTAATAACCGACAGTCCAGCGATAGCGCAGAATATTGTCACTAATAGTGGTCTGTCGGTAGTGAATAATACCTACACGTTACCCGCGAATTTAAACGTTTATGGTATGCTGGCCTTAAAAAATGGCCTACAAAAGGCCGGGCAAAACACGGGTGGCATGTCTTTATTTGTCTCGGGCTTGTTTAAGGCTTTAATAAATAAAACCGCAACCAGGTTTTTAAAGACCACGCAAGTTATAGCCCCCACGTCCATACTGCCGGCGGTACAGCCTTGGCAAGTACAGTCGGCAGACACCACCGTCCAATTCATCAACGCCAGTATCTACCCGAACAATCTCAATTTACCCGCCTTTTCTCCGCCGCAAACGGAGTATGATTTAGCCACTTTGCCAAAAAATACCACCTTTTTTTATATTTTAGTACAAAACTATCCAGACACAGTGACCATTACTAGTGAGACAAATACCTTGGTAATTACGGCTCAAGCACCTTATCAGGTGGACCCTAGCCAAGTCGTGTTTACTTGTACTACCACTGTAGCTGGTCAAGTGTCTGCCGTAGACAAACCAGCGGGTGACGCCACGCCCATTGTTTTTGCGGGACAAAATTTTTACATTGGCAGTGTAGCGTCGACTGTACCCATACCCACACCCACACCCATCATCAGCAACATTTGTTTCCCGGCGGGTACCCCCATTCAGACCGACCAAGGATGCATACCGATTGAGAAACTCGACCCCACCAGGCATACGCTGGCCGGTCAAACCATTCGCCATATTACCCAGACGGTGACCTTGGATAAGTATTTAATCTTGTTTCTCAAAAACTCCCTCGGCAGAAATTATCCGTCGGCCAATACAATTATGACGAAAGATCACCAAATCGAGTTTAACGGGCAACTGGTGCCGGCGGAACGGTTCCTCAATGTTTCTCGAGAAGTGAAAAAAGTCAAGTACTCGGGGGAAATATTGTACAATGTCTTGTTAAAGCAGCACGGGACCATGACCGTAAATGGTTTGTTATGTGAAACCCTCCACCCCGAAAACCTGATTGCGAAGCTATACCGAAAGAATCTAAGCGCTGAAGAAAAAAATCGCACAATTGTTATTATGAATGAGTCTCTACAAAACAGAGATTTACTTACTTATAAGAAAAGTATTAATGAAATACTTTACACTTAACACAACCTTTTTCAAAAAGGTTCAAGCGTAGCAGACTGTACCAAAACATACATTAGCATACGCATACGCATTAGTATACGCATTAGCAAACAACCTTTTCAAAAACAACCAGCTCCAGCTCCAGCTCCAGTTTAATTTAATTGAATTTAATTGAATTTAATTGAATTTAATTGAATTTAATTGAATTTAAATTAATTTATTTTTTATTATATTTAATTTTATTATATTTATTGTTTTCTCTCTCTAATGATAAATACATAACCAAAAATGCAACGCAAAACTCTGTTCCCACGGTATAACTTGGAATGTGCGCACTCCGTTTTTATGTGCCTTTTCCGCACATGTAAAATCAGTAAAATATTTCCATTTTTTCATAAATTTATATTTTATATAATTATTACGGATTTGGACTAGACCAGGCCATAAACATGCATATATAACTTCTGTAGTTTCTCGCATTCCGTAGGTAGCGTTCGCCGTGTCAATAATTTCAGTAAACACACGTATATACTCGACGGCATCATACAAACCTCGAATGTCCTCTAATAACGATTTATTTTGTTTCTTATAAGTAAATCGTTGAATTTTCTCTTTGATTTCGACCGGCATGCTGTGAAAGAGTTGTATAAGCGCAAAGTCGGTGGATTGAGCCATGTTCTCGTATAATACCATATTTAACTTCGCTCCTGTTTCATATCAATTTTATTTCGCCGTATAAATTACGCTCTTAAACCGACTAGCAATAATATGCGCCGGTATGGTGTTCTTTAAGAGCGTTCTAGACCTGGCAGTAATATTCGGCGGTATGGTGTTAATTAAGAGCACTCTAGACCTGCCAATAATATCCGCGGGTATAGTGTTAATTAAGAGCGCTCTAGACCTGGCAGTAATATTCGCATATACATTTGTGGGTTGAATTAATGTATAATTTGGAGCGTCAGCACCAGTAATTGTAAAGCCTGAAATAAAGACACGTTTATTGTTGCCAATCGCACTATTAATAAAGGTCCCACGCACATTATTTTTATTCAAGATAACATTATCACTTGCAATTTTATCGGTAGTCGATAATCTGGAATTATTCACATTTACTCGAGCGGTGGTGTTTCTATCATAGGGTTTATTATAGGCGGTAGTCCCCGTAATATTTAAGGGTTTACTATATATATTTGCTCTAACACCTGTCGGTTGTGTGAGGGTATAATTACTTGCATCACTACCAGTTAAGGTAAAGCCTGAAATCGTGACCGGTTTAGCAGTCCCAACGTTTTTATTATTAAACGTCCCGGTGGTGGGTTTATTTAAAATTGTCACATTATCTGTTCCAAATTTTCCAACCAAGTTCACTGACGCAGTATCCAATACGGCAGTGAGGTTTCCATTATAGGGTCTACTAATGGCAGTAATGCCCGCAATGGTTAAGGGTGCAGCTGTTATATTAGCGGTCACACCTGTCGGTTGAGTAATTATATAATTACTTGCATTACTACCAGTTAAGGTAAAGCCTGAAATCGCGACCGGTATAGCAGCCCCGACGTTTTTTGATGCAAATGTCCCGGTGGTGGGCTTAGACAAGAAGGAGACCGTATCCCCTGCAAACACTCCAACTAATCGTGAATTACTCGTAATTAATGAGACGGCGGTGGTACCGTTATAGGGTCTATTAATGGCAGTGATGCCCGCAATGGTTAAGGGTTTACGTGTTATACTTCCGGTCACAGGACCTGTCGGTGGAGTAATGATATAGTTGGAACTCTCTGGACCGATTAGTCGAATGTTTGTAATGGTGACTGGTTTATTATCACCTACATTTTTATCATTAAATGTTGCTGTAACTTCTATTTGATAATCACGTATTATAGTATTAATTGTTTCATCATAATTACCATTGAAACTTATACTGTTAATGATAGCATAACTATTACCATCATATATTTTATTTACCACTGTAAAACTTATTCCATCTATCGTTATGGGTGTGGTAACTACATCCGTCCATGTACCTGTAATTTTATAACGACCAATAGACCCATAATCGTTAAAAGATGTAATCGGGTCTCCGCTATTATCGATACCATCACCTCCAACCCCCGCAATTTTCAAATAATATATACCCGCCGTTATTACATTATAAGTGATACTCGCATCCATAAAGCCATTTTCAATTATAGCTGGATTAACAGTATTTGTAATCAAAAGGGTTTGGGGTTGGCTATCATTATATAAACTCATACCCACTTTAAGTGTAGGTAATAAACTGGTAACGGTGGCATGTATTGTAATGGTTTGACTACCCTGTAAATTTAATTTAAACATGTCCACATCTGTCTGACTATTTATTATGCCACCAATGGTATCTGTATTTTTTATTAACGTGGCATTGGTAAAAAAATTACTACAGTCATCAGTAATAAGATTGAGGTAAGTAGTTATAATTGTAATTTGGTCCTGTGTATCTGATGTATTTTGTGTTGTTGTAACACCATTAATTGTGGTTTTTATTATATTATTGGCGTTTGCATACTCACCTTTAGTCCATTGATTCACTGATGTATTATAACCAGTCCCCATAAATGGAGCCCATATACCGTTACCTCGATAATATTCTACTATAGTAGTACCGTCTTTAGTTCCTGAATGTATCAAACCGAGTGTATGTCCGATTTCATGCACAGTAACTGTTGCAATAAACTTATGATATCTACTTAAATTTTCCGGAAATACAAAACATGGTTCTTTATAAAGGATTGTCTTTGGGAATGAATAAAGATAAGCGACCCCGCCATAGCTTCCGCCACCTAACACGGTATCACTATTACCACCAATTAAACATTGTATTCCGTATTTGTCCGGAGTATTTATTATTTTACCATTGTCAAACGCCGTCGGGGGTTCAGTTGTAACATCTACATCCCAGATGGAAAATGCGTCGGCTACACTACGCCATATTAATTGAATATATTTTTTTGTGGTATCTTCATTAATTAAAGTATCAAACTTCGGTACTGTTATAGGGTTGTTCTTGTTAGATTCATTATTCCATAAGGAATCACTCAAGGTACAACCAAGAAAGTTTAAATAAATAAACCGATTAGAACCCAGTTTACTATGAAGCGTGAACGTTTTGGTTAAATCAAAACTAGTTGATAATATATCAATGGTAGATGTATCAATGCCAATTTGTGCATTTGCCACAGAATTTTCCGCACTAGGCATGAAACATTTGCATAACCGTTTATTATTCTGTAAAATATTTTCCAAATTCACAATAGTTATATTTGACGCTGTATAATTTATAAATAAGTTCGTAACATCTTCCGTCGTGGTAAGGTTGACAAAAGTACAGTTCTTAATATCTAACACAATATTCGAACCCATAAACTGAATTTTGTTTAATTCGTCCAATGTAATATTTTCTAATGTAACATATACTGTTTCGGTCGATACATTCTCTATAGTAATAAGATTAATAACATCTTCTGGTACAAAAAAGTAAGGAGATATTTTCTCTATATTGTTTATCTTTAGCATTTTATTATAAAACAGAGAGAGAAAAATAAAAATAAAAATAAAAATAGTCACTTTTTAAAATAGCCACTTTCTAAAATAGCCACTTTTTAAAATAGCCACGTCTATAAAGATGTATGTATGTATATATATATAAGCATGGAACCACCGATGCAATTCAAAGAGCAGATTAATGAACTAACACAACGGTATAATATTATTGTAGGCGAAATAGTCAAAACCTACCCGAGTTATAAAATCCATACCAAAATAAAAAAAAATAGTACCGGTTATCAGCAGAATATTAGCAATTTAGACAAATTACAAGAAGATATCTTTTTCCTGAAAAATAATTTAGCCAAATCCACCGATGAACTTCAAAAAAATATTAAAATCATTGATGACAAAATATTTTTATTAGACGAAGCAAATAAAAAACTCCAAACGGAATACGAATTACTAATGAATAGTGATAACGCGGCGCACGGGCGCCTAACGGACGCAAAAACCTTATACCAGCAACAATTGGTGGGCAATTGGCTATTTTTTCTCTCTTTAACGGCGACAATGTATATGCTTTATAAGAGATAACTACCCATGTATACAAAATTATTTGTCTTAAATATAGTATATAAACATATTTAATGTTCTCTTCATTCTTTAACCGTTTAGATTACAAAGCCCCACATACCTATAAAAATGCCGATTTATCTCAAGGCAAAGATTTTAAAAAATACGAACACGCCGTAAAAACTTATACTTTTGAACGCCTGCCATTTTTAGAACTGACCTCTATGCCGGGCTTAACCTCCATTAACGAAGCCTTTAATGGTGATGATTCTATTATCGCTCAAAAAAAACATATCAGTGAGAATCTCTCGCAAAGCGAAACGGATTTTAATAAAACTTTAAGCGAATATTCTACCCTGCAACAAAATCTGGCTACAAGTGCCTTATATCACACGGCAGAACCGAGCGTAAATGAAAATATTATGGCGCAACTAGCACGCTTGAATAAAACTCTGTTAAATCACGCGAAAAACATTAGCGCGGAGATGGGGCAAATGTACGTAGCAGATACCGCGGCGAAACAGAATATTCAGCAAAAACAAGCCCAATTAAACACTTATATTGAAAAACTGGAGGCACAACGCGCCGGTATGGACACGGTAGACGGGATAGCGGAGAACGCTGCATTAATCCGCCAATCGAATCACTATTTTTATTTGATGTGGTTTATAGTGGTGCTAACCTTTTTAGCCTTATTTATGTATATTCTCACTTCGGATTTAGTTATGAATACCTTACTCGTGATTATTTGTTTAATGGTTATTTATCTTTTAGCCAGAACTATAAATAATACATATATGTAATAATTTTATATTAAGGATTTTATATTAAGGGTCTATATGCCATATAATATAAAACACATTGCGGAGGCGGAGGCGGAGTCTGAGTCTGAGTCTGTATATGTTACCGATATACCTGCACATATTAGCTTTATAACAAAATTAATCTTTCTGTTGTTTGATTGACCTTTTCCCAAAAGTGTTTTTTGGCTCTACCTTTTCTTTTACTTCGCATAAAAAGGTAGTTTTTCCAAAAAAAGTATGTTTTGGCTCTACCTTTTCTTTTACTTCGCATAAAAAGGTAGTGTTTTGCTACACTTTTTTCTAAAAAGTGTTTTTTGCTACACTTTTTTCTAAAAAGTGTTTTTTGCTACACTTTTTTCTAAAAAGTGTTTTTTGCTACACTTTTTTCTAAAAAGTGTTTTTT
>Ga0209086_10001199_pt1 | contig 21259 bp, 24 predicted proteins | sample M_130207_XF_Meta_FD_187312 | JGI IMG/M metagenome (GOLD analysis project Ga0209086, IMG submission 187312) | Freshwater microbial communities from Lake Montjoie, Canada to study carbon cycling - M_130207_XF_MetaG (SPAdes) (version 2) | ecosystem: Environmental > Aquatic > Freshwater > Lake... | reverse complement strand
TTAGAACCCGGAAAATACGGTATTTCCTTATTGGATGATGAAAATTTTAATGGAAAAATGGACTATAATTTTATAGGAATTCCTAAAGAAGGTTTTGGATTTTCTAATTATTACCATAGTGGTTTAACCAAACCAAAATTAAACTCCTTTTCATTTGAAGTTATAGAAAATAAAAATACGAAAGTAGAAGTTAAGATGAAATATATGTAAAATGAAAAGCAATGAATATTTATCGTTGCTTATTTAAGAAATGTTTTGACAAAAAAAATAACATCAATAAAAACATTAGTAGTTTTAGGATATTATTTGAACTAATTTATATTTATATAAATCAGTGTTTTTTAAATGTAAAGATATAAACCCTAACACCGCGCCAATAATATGAACTGAATGCGCTGTTCCATCTAATGTATTGAAAATATTTACAATTTCGGGTAAAATTATTATCGCAAAGAAGAGGTAAAGAGGTATATTAAATTTATTTAAACATACTCTGCTTAACATGAAATACAATGTTCCGGATATCCCTATAGCAGGTGATGCTAATAAGAGTGAAATAGGAAAATAAATAAGGGAAATGATAAGCGTTATGAAATATACTTTATAAAAAGTAATGTGTTGGTTTATCGATGGGAAAAGAAAAATAAAAATTAAACTAAGGTTACACATTAAATGTGACATATCGGCATGGAGAAAGCCATTTATAAATGGATTATAATTTATAATATTATCAGAAAGATCTCCAAAAATTAATTTAGCAATAACAGATATAATAAATGCAGAAATCCAGGATAAGAAAATTAATATGACCAATATCATTGGGTTCTTTAATTTAGGTAAAAACTCAAGAATTATTCTTTTAATTTCAACTTTCATTTTACGTTAATTTAAATTTATCTGATTAGATTTTAATTTTAGATCAATAACATAAATTCTATTTTTATTTAAATCTGATTGCAACTTACATCAAAAGAAAACTAGTATTTGTATTTATAAGATCATAACTAGGCTTAGGTTACAAGAAAAAAAATAAAATCTCAAAATAAATATTATGATATTGGTTATAAGTTAATTACAATTAAAATTTAAGAATAGATTCAAATTATATTCAATAAAAATTCAATTTTATTTTTATTAGAAAAATAAGCAAAAAAACAAGCTGTTGGATTTTATTTTAAATGGCATGCCAGTAGCCAAGTACTGTTCAAAAAAATGCGCATGCGATGCATATAATAATAGATAAAATAAGCACTATTAAAAATTTTGTTTCACTGAATGTATGCACATTTTTGAACATCGAAATTATTAAAAGAAGGATTAAGAATCGAGTCGAACGGAACGAGTTTTATATCTTCGCTAATAAATAGTCATTTCTCATTGAGGGGCTCTCAAATTCAAAATATAAAGCGTAAATTGTTAGTTGATTCTATTTTATTTGGCCTGGACTATTTGAATAAGGAATTACTATTAAATTACATTGAAGAAGAACTAGGGTTTCGTAAAAAAAATAAGACAGAAATAGGTTTTTTTTTTAACTGAAAAACGTAGAATAATATTTATATGAAATAAAGTTAGACGAGTACAGCTACTTTTATATTGATTAAAAAAAAATAGTAAATTTTAATTAAAGAGTAAACATATTTTTAAAAACCAAAATACTATGAAAAAAATAATCGTAATAATTGCAGTCCAATTCGTGTTAGTAGTATCTTCAAAAATACAAGCCCAAACAGAAATTGAACGACTTTGTTATTCAATGGATACATTTATGCAAAAGCAACATCCAGAATATGCTAAAATAAACAGATTTAATGTTTTAGATATTAAGTCAAAAACAATCTACCTTGGTGAAAAAGATAGTGCAATTAAAAATGAGGCTATATTTGAACTTGGAAAACATCCATCTTCAGTAAGGGTTTTCGGGCCATTCATAACTTTAAAAGATTATACAGAGGCTAAATTTCCGAAAAAGTATAGCGATTTTATAGTTCCTTTCAATTATGAAGATAATTCAACTAAAATCATAAAAGGATTTATTAATGATGTTAATAGACCAGAAAATACGGATTTTAATTTTGATTTGTATTACTTTACGGTATTTGAAAAAGAGGGAGTGAAGTGGTTTATAATGGTAAAAGATTATCAGAAACCAACAACGTTAGAAAGTATTCAAAAAGAAATGAGAGAGCAATTTCAAAAAGCAATGAGAGAGCAATAAGGAAATACTAAGATATTTTTATTTCAGTTATCTTGCAAACTTGCTTTTCCGATACATAATATAACTAATTGGCTGAAACCTATTGTTTACTATGCTTTAATGAAATGAAATTTTTTAAGGTACAAATAGGGTACAAATTTTTTAATTATAATACAATAATGTTACACTTTATTTTCTTGAAGCGCAATTTGGCAAATTACAATCTCCTTCAGCACTGCTATTTTTACATCTTACACCTTTTGATGAAATCCATCTACATTGTACCGATTCTATATATCCATAATGGTGATCAAAATAATGTTTCACACCAGGCGATCCTTTTTCTGATTTCTTTATTACTTTAATAGTGGTGTCTTTTTTTAACTCTTGGCTAAATGCACTAAAATTTAAAATTAAAGCAAATAATAAAATTAGTTTTTTCATACGTTTTGTTTTTTATAAATGTACAAATTTATTGTTATTCAAAAAGTATTTAATCTTCTACATTCAAATGTGCATCAATAAAAAGAGGGTAAAACAGATACTCAAAAAGCGATGCAATTAGCAGACTATTTTTAAAATAAATTTTATTGTTGAGGTATAAATAAGGTACAAAAGTTTTAATTATAATACAATAATGATAGTTGTAATTTTAGATGTTATCTAATATATTTCTTTTTTTATTATCAAATTCTAATTGAATTATTGCACCTTCAAATATCAATCCTTTATGCAACGCACAGAAAACCCAGCTTGCTTGCCGTTGTGATTTTATAATTAAACGAATCATTGTATTTCCTTAGCACTAAAATGCAGCGGAGCGGGAGCATTACAAATTTAGCGGAGCGGGGATACCCTTATAATTACTAAAAAAACCTACCTACCACAGTTATATGCACAATTTTTTGAACAAAACTTAAAATCTTCTAATGAACTCTGAAGTGGGTTCTTATCCCCCATCTGTGCATAAATTCCCATGAATCCTACTAAAAGGACATTTATAGGACTTAAGCAACCAGTCTGTTCAAGGTCTCCTGTTAATCGTGTCGGGGGGTGATTAGGTTCTCCATGTCCCCAGCCATTCTTACGTAAAAATGTATTCGAACAACAACCGCAAGAACATAAAACTTTAAATGCCCTATCTAGTTCAGCCTCTAATTTAGCTGTATTTTTTTTCTCTTCAGCGTTCCTTTTATTTAGTTCAATATTACGGGGGTAATCATTTGAACAATATTTTTGAATATTAGTCAAAGCAATAGCACTACCAAGTTCCCCAGCTTTAGTCCAATCTTTACAAGCTCCATTCTTATCTTGTAAATCATTCTTTGCACATCCTCTGTTATTATAAGCTTCAGCATAATCAGGTTTTAGTTGAATAGCTTTATTATAATCAGCTATTGCTCCATTATAATCTTTTAAAGCATCCTTTACAGTTCCTCTGTTATGATAAGCTTTTGCATAATCAGGTTTTAGTTGAATAGCTTTATTATAATCTGTTATTGCTCCTGTATAATCTTGTAAATCATTCTTTGCACATCCTCTGTTATAATAAGCTTCAGCATAATCAGGTTTTAGTTGAATAGCTTTATTATAATCAGCCATTGCTCCATTAAAATCTTTTAAAGCATCCTTTGCACATCCTCTGTTATAATAAGCTTCAGCAAAATCAGGTTTTAGTTGAATAGCTCTATTAAAATCTTCTATTGCGCCTGTATAATCTTCTAAATTAACCTTTGCACATCCTCTGAAATTATAAGCTTTAGCAAAATCAGGTTTTAGTTGAATAGCTTTATTATAATCTGCTATTGCTCCAGTATAATCTTTTAAAGCATCCTTTACAGTTCCTCTGTTATGATAAGCTTTTGCATAATCAGGTTTTAGTTGAATAGCTTTATTATAATCAGCCATTGCTCCATTATAATCTTCTAAATTAACCTTTGCACATCCTCTGTTATAATAAGCTTCAGCAATATCAGGTTTTAGTTGAATAACTTTATTATAATCTGCTATTGCTCCTGTATAATCTTGTAAACTAAATTTTGAAATGCCCTTGTTAAAATAATCTTCTGCAGTTTGTCCAAAAGAAATTAAGTTTAATACAACTAAGAATAAAATTAATTTTTTCATACGTTTTAGTTTTTTATAAATGTACAAAATTATTGTTATTCAAAAAGTATATTAATCTTCTACATTCAAATGTGCATCTATGAAAAGAGGTCGTTCTCTGGTATGCCCCCATTTATTCCAAAAATTAATTAATATTTTTATTGCTTCGTCTTTGGTGTAATCTTTAACAAAATATATAAATAGAGTTTTATTACATATTTCGGTAATATCTTTAAAAGTAATTTCATCTTGTTTAAAGAATTTTACTAATTCGTTGAAACTATTTATTCTCATTATTCGAAATTTTAGGGGTGGGTGCTATAACAGTTATTTCAATAGGTTTAAAAACATCCAGCTCTCTTTGTTGCTCTGTCATTCCTAATCTGTTTTTAGCATAAAATATACCCTTACCCTCATTTGCTTCAATTGTTAATCCAAAAACTCCCTTTATTATTCTATAATAAATAGATGGTTGATGTTTATCGAACATAAAAACAACGGCGCCTTTTACTTCTGGCCAATAATTTATTAAAAATTTTTATTCTTAGCGTGGTAAGATGCAGTAATACTGAAACTCTTAGCACCTTTTTTTATCACAGTTGTTACGGTTGCAACATAAGTTAACGAGAATGAAATAATCCAGTTGTGGTTTGGCGAGTCTATCCAAGCCTGAACTACTTTATTTGCTAAGAATTGTAGGTCAGATTCGGTGGGATACCCGCCGCTTTGGATTACTCCAGTACTTGTATATCTGTAAATACACTCTGCATTATATCCAACAAACACCTTATCACCGCTTGAATGCTCAATTCTTTGACGATTAGAGTTTGCCTCAGTTAACGCATAACTGATTTTACGCATTGGACCATTCTCAAATTTCTCGGTTTGAGGTTTTCCAAGAGATGCTCGGTAAGTGTTAATTCCAGCAAAGATTAAGGAATCAATGTGTGAATTTTTAATGATTAGTTCTTGAGCATTAGCTTGAAAGATTAAGCTGATTGCGAAGATTGTTGCTAACTTTTTCATAACGTTTGGTTTTTAGGATTAATATATAATATGCTACAAAATAGTGCTAGCGTTTAAACTGAATTAAAAAAAGTATCGGTCATTTTTATATAATATCGTTAAAGCTTCATTATTTTCAAACAGATATTTATTACCTTAATTTAAAATTCGCAAACATTAAACAAGCATTAATTATTTTAGGATTTTTGAACTTTTTTTACTTTAATTCCTTTTTTGAACGTTATGGGCAATTTTAAAAGATACTATTTTTGTTATAAATAATTATGTCCTTCAATGGCTTCAATTGTTAATCCAAAATCTCCCTTTATTATTCTATAATAAATAAACGGTTGATGTTTATCGAACATAAAAGCATCGGCACCTACTCCTAACATATTTTCATCATTTATTATGTTTCCCATAAAAATATATGAAACTTTAGCATAACTGATTTTTGATTTTTTAAGACATATAACCAGTGAGTCTAAATTACCACAATTGATTGGTTCAAGGCTTTTATTATAGGTTAATGTATGACCCATAATAAAATTATTCACTTCAGTTAGAGAAATTGTTTGAGCATTTGTATTTATAAACCCAAATAGGACTATAAATATTAATAAATGTTTTTTATTTTTCATTTTATTATTCTCATATTAGGCATGCTTTAACACATACGCTTTTGGATTAAATTGGATTTATTAAGGTTTTTCTTTTATCTCCTCAACTAATTTCTTTAAATCTTCGCACTTCTCGTATTGTTCCTTTGTTTCAAAGTACTTAATCATACTCCATATAGCCTCAAGTTTTTCAGAGACAGAGGATTTATCGTGGGCAATCGATCTATACTCGCCAGCCAATGCATCGTATAGTCTGAACATAAATGCATCATAGTCAGTTTCTCGAAGTATAATTAGTTCTAATAAGATATCTTCGTATTTTATTGTGGGTTTGTTTGCCATAGGTCTAGATTATTTATTATGTTATTTATATAAAAAAATAGCTTCATACTAGTCGTAAACGTTGATATAAAAAAGGTTTTTTATCATTTGTTACTAAGGAATTTATAAAGTTGATGGATTCCGCAACACCATTTATTTTTATTGGATTAAAAGGTGATTTACCGTATTTTAATTCTTCTGTTTTCATAAATTTTATTTTTCTTGTTCTAATTTAGTTTTGCATCTTTAACATTTGTGTTAGGCAAGCATGCTAGTTCAATTTGTATTATTTTATTCGCAAAACCCAGTAACTATCGATAAACTGCCATATGTATCGAAATTAGTAGGAAAATCATTTGCCGTAAATTGTTTCTGTATTCCTATATACGTAAATGCATACAAGGCTTTCGGATCCAAAGTCATGCCCTTATACGGAATGGCAACGGCCCAGTGCGACGAGTCAGAGTAAGCAACTTCAACATTATAAGTTATCATGCAGTTTATATCTAACAGGTCTTTATTAAAATGAGAACTAGCGTTATAATTAACTTCTCCGGCATGCATAATTAGAAAATTCAGTTTTGAATTTTTAACTATGAAAAATGGGTAATCGGTGTTTTTTAGTGATACCAATAAGATTCCATCATTGCTGGTAACTAAGTGAAAGGTGTCATAGATTTTTATCATATTTTTTTGTTTTAAAGTTTAATATTTCAAAAGTATAAAATTGTATTTACACCTATTTACAATGTCGGTTTTCTTTTTTATTAAAACCCTATTATTTGTTTACCGGTTCTAAACCCTACCTCATTTCTTATATAACCCGATAGACCTTCTTCTGTTACAGGATTCACTCCAAAAAGTATTTCATCGGCCATTAATTTTTTCTTTATGTTTTGTATCTGCCCCCCACTTAAGTCATAATCTTGGCTAATCTTAAGCAACAATCCCTCATTCAATTCCGGAAATTGAACCTTTAATATTTTTGCTCGAGTGTCCACATTAGGCAATTCGAATTTTTGTTTAAAAAGCAATCGTCTATCAAAAGCACCATCTAAATTACTGATTAGATTTGTGGTGGCTATAAAAATACCTTTCATATCTTCTAATTCTTGTAACAAAATATTTTGAAGTGAATTGTACATTTGATCTACTGCATGCTGTACGTTTGTTCTTACTCCTAAAATTGCATCCGCTTCGTTAAACAATAATATAGGGGTTTTGATGTTATATTTTAAAGCATCGCTATACTCTTTAAAAACTCTTTTCAAATTCTTTTCCGATTCGCCTACCCACATATCTTTGATTCCAGAGATATCAACTTGGTATATATTTCTTTCGTGTTTTAAGGCCATTTGTTTAACTAATTCTGTTTTACCTGTTCCTGGCAAACCATGAAACAACATGGTAAGACACTCCTTCATTCCTTTATCTTGAAACTTACCCATCAAATTTTTATACTTTTCCTCGCCTAATAATTGATCAACTTTTTGGAAGTTCAATTCTATGTCATCATTGAAAAATAGTTTTTGTTCAATCAAATCCTTTGGTTCTATGAGTATAGTATATCTTACCGATTTTTTTTTATAGTCATTATCCTGCCTTAGCTCTTCTAATAATTCATTTGTTTTACTGCCCAACATAACCGCTGTAAAATCTATAAAATTTGGTCTTTTAAACTCTATAAATCCATCCTTAATTAAATTACTTTTTTCCTTTGAAATTCTCTCCTTAAACCAAAAAGTATAAGCTGGATCCTGCGTAAATATTTCTATTATATTATTAAAATCAAACTCTTCACGGCCTCTTATAACCTCTGTTGCCATATAAATTAAAATTACTTTTTCAAGATCTATTAGATTTTTGTTTTCGTATACAACTTGTATAAAATTAAAGTTAGTATGCCTTTCTATTTCCATACAAATGAGATCTGTTAATTCATCTAATTCATAATCACCTAGAGAATTTACAATACATTGCCTTATTTGCATCAATGCCATAGCAAGATTTTCTGGCGATTTTATATTTAATTTATTTTTATCGTTATAAGTAATCGCATCTAATAAAATTTTTGCGATTTCAAATTCATCGGTTTTAAATGAATGAAATTTCCGTTTTGTCATAATCAGCCAGCCTTTCTTTTTCAATGTTCGGATGATTTCATTACTCTTTATAATATCTATTGATTCATAACCCATGTGATTCATTATTTTTTTCATGGGGACTACCTCACCCATTAATTGCTCACAGATCATTACAGATAATAAGGTAGCGAATTTTGTTTCTAATTCAAGGAATTGAGAAACCTGTTCGATATTACTTTGTAACTCGATTAATAAATTCGGTTGACGCATGAGTTTCTCTTTGTTTTCGTGAATTTTGGTAATGCTTTCTAAAATCAAATTAGGCTGTAAGGTTTTCATAGTATATAAAATTTAAATGTTAAGAATGAATAATTGATCGAATTGAAATAAATATTTTTTAGTAGAAGTTATAAAGTATTCGTTTTCCATTTGATGTAATTATTTATTTCATAATCGGGTTTTAAAGCGTCGAAGTCGTTTTTATAAGGGCTGCAATTTGCAACACCGTCTGAAAATTTCACGAACGATTGTTTACTATTATAACGATCGATGTCAAGCGTAAATAATTTTAAAGCGTAATTTGGAATAGTATTTAAGGTGCAAACAAAATTTATCGGACTGATAACTTTAGTATTACAGTGACATAAATAATCATCCTCCATATTAGGGTCAATAAACCAATCAAACTGATTTAGTTTAAAGGTGTCAATTCTCCAAAAAGAATATTGTAACAAATCTTTTCCAGGGTAAGAAACTGAATTATAGTCCCAATCCCATAAATCTAAAAAGTACGGGTAAGTGTCATTAAAACTCGCAACGTATTGATGTGCGAATACGGCATAGTTGTCCTCACAAAGCAATCCTTCGTTTGCAATGTATAAGTTGTTTGAGTTATAATTATAACTCACGTGCCATAAAAAACGGCTCGTTTTGATTGGTTGTTTTGAAACTCTTGCTCTAAAATTGTGTGTTAAACCGTTTACTTTCATTTTTTCCTCCTTTTTTAAATGTATGATAATGACCCTATCCACCATGGATATTCGATTTTTTACATTTATTCAGAGGTTTAAAAATTACTCCATTAACAATTCAAACATATAATTTTGGTTTTTAATTTATTTAAAAAATATTTTAATTATCTACAGTCATCTAATTCTTAATATACTATTGCAAACATACAACTTCACTTTTCAACCTATTTACAATACTAAATTATTTTTTTAATTTATTTTTTTTATACTGCAAACATATAAACTCATTTTCTACTCTTTTTACAATGTTAAATTATTTTTTAATTTATTTTTTATTACTGTAAACATATGCTTCTTTATTTTACTCTATTTACAATGCTAAATTATTTTTTAATTTATTTTTTATCACTACAAACCTACCCTTCTGTGTTCTAGTCTTTTCAACAATGCTAAATTATTTTGATTTATTCTTTAATCCTTTTAAATCATTAACTAACTAACGATTTTAGTTCTTATAAGCAAAATTTAATAAAAGGTTACAAAAAAAATAATTTTTTTATAATTATAGGTAAGTCCGTTTTTGTAAGTGTGGATATAAGTTATATGACGTAAGAATGGCATTAATGATAGTCTTTATTATAAATGGAGAAAAGACTTAATAGAAGCAGGCAAGAATCGCTAGAGGGGATATAAAGAGAGTAAATCAAATGAAGTAGAGTATTTTAAAAACAAAACAATGATTTAAAAAAGCAATTGCCGATTTGTATCTTCATAACGATTCAACAAAAAAAGTTTAATCGGCATAAATTAAATTATAAAATTTAAAGGTAAATGAAATTTAATCAAGGCAATAATTAAGAAATTATTTCGCTGTAAGAAAAATCAGAACTGAGCATGTATTTCTCAAGCCAATATGTGCTATTTTTTATTAATAACTAGGGATAACTATTTTAAAGTTAGTTTAGGCACAATAGCTAAGAAAGCCTTCTATAATCTTTTAAATATCGTTTTACTTCTTATCTTTTTTTTGAAGTTCAGGAGGAAGAAACATATTAGCAATTTCATTTTCCGTCTTAGGTGGCATAATTTTTGCATAAAATTTTCGAAGTGATTCAGTTACATCAATTCCTGCACTATTTAATATTGGCTTATGAACTACAGGTTCATTCATCTCATCACTGAACTTTTTGGCTTTATCACCCAAAAAGTCAGTTAGCATCTTCCATTCCTCATCTGTGGGTACGTCATAACCTTTTAGTGACACAATTAGGTTCCGCTGAATTAAGAATAGTTGCTTTATCAGAGCTCAAGCTTTTGGTTTTAAAACGAACGATGAGATAATATTTAATTATTGATTTGAAAATACTGTTTTATTTATGATTATCATAATAGTCAATCCCTCAGGCAACCCACAGATAAGCCATCACCCTAGTTAAAACGTTCTTGTGTTATCATAAGTTTTATTCCAAACCGGCTTCACTCACAAAGTTTTCAAAATCATCTTTATCTTCATCTTCTCCTAAATTCAATTCTCTTGCCTCTTGAACAATCTTTAAAACAAATTCATTACTCAATCCGGGTATTTGTAAAACAAACAATTTATCTTCTTTCGATAAATCGTTTAATGAAAATTTTAAAATATGGTGCTGAGCATCTTCAATAAACACTTGTCCGTTTTTATACATGTAAAATGAACCTTCAGCTAATGGCTGGTGTTTGTTGTTTTGCCAATGTTTTAAAGCATGGTGTTGTTCGTTTGCGTCGTGTGCTTGCATTAAACTAGTGCTGAATAACCCAATGATCATCAACAAAAAAACGAAGTGAGTTTTTATTTTTTTCATCTTTAGTTTTATAAAATTATTTTGAAAGTATTATTTTTCCTGTTGTTGGTTTTCCACTTTCGCCCGTTATGGAATACCAATACACGCCTGATGCTAAAGCATTTCCATTGTTATCTTTGCCATCCCAAATTACTTCAAACTTTCCTTTTGGAACAACCGTTTCTGAAAGAAGATGATTTACTAATATTCCATTGGCGTTGAAAATTGTGATGTTAGTTTTCTCTGCTTTAGTTAATGAAAATTCAATTTTAGTTTCATTAGCAAATGGATTAGGGCAAATGAGTTCATCATCATAATTACTATTCCAAATAATTGGTACGCCTGAACTTAAAGTATCATAACAATTAACTGGTCCAATAAAATAGGTTGCTGATATATCTTTGTTATGTCTATTAGTTGTTTCTTGTGCAGGTGTAAAGGCTCTTACATAATCTACTTGCACACCGCTCGGAGCAACGGTTACTTTTAAGTGTCCTGTATTGGGTAATATTTGCCCTGATACATAGCCATAACCTGAGGCTACTGTTGTGCCAGTAAATATAGGCAAACTAGGCTGTGGCGTTTCTTGATATATTAAACAATCTTTTTCTTGCTTACCAAAAAAATGATCGTGTCCATGAAAAAAAATTGATACTCGATGCTCTGTCAATAAATCTTTAATAGGCTTATACCATCCTGGTCGGTTAGTAGCAAAACCTGGTGTGCCATCTAAATTATTACCACCCCATTCGTATAAATCAGCAAACTCCACGCCGCCACGCCCATCTGGGTCGCCACCAATAATTTGATGTGAGAAAACAAATTTATATGTTGCAGTGCTGTTTTCTAAAGTTGTTTTAAGCCAATCGTATTGCGTTTTTCCAAGCGTCCACCTCCAACCTGTTGTTGCTGTAGGTTTTGGATTAGTGTACCAATAAGGGTCAAGTACAATAAACAATGCGTCTCCCCATTGCCAAGCATAATAGTTTTCGCGTTGCCCAATGTAATTATTATGTGTTGTGTCGCCTGTGTAAAATGTGTTTGGAAAGGGATTATTAAAATATTTTTTTCGTTCTTGCGAATCCCATACCGCAATATTGTTTGCTGTTCCGTTATTATACCAGCCTGCTTCTCCCTCATGATTACCAAGCGCTATAAATAAGGGAACTGAATGTCCTGAGGTTTCATAATACGAACGTAATAGTTGACATCTATATGGAATGGTATCATGTGGTACTACGTTAGAACTATTTTTTAATTTATCAGTCATTAAAAAATCTCCTAAATCAACCGTAAAATCTGGATTATCTTCTAATTGATTTTTTAAACATCTACGGTATAAAGCAGTATCGCTCGATGAATCTAAATGAGGATCGGCCTGCACAATAAATGAGAAGGTGCTACCAGTAGGGCGTTGTGTATGAAATGTGTATTCTGGGCGATTGGTAACACTGGTTGTGTTTGGATAACGGTAATTAACACAGTAATAATATTTGGTGTTTGGTTGTAAGCCTGTAAGTGTTATATCTACTGGGCTATTTTTAGTGAATGCTTGCCAACTGGTTTGATTAGAATATACGCCAGATGTTGTGCCATATTGAACTGCAACTTCTACGGTATCATTAAAAAATAATTGAATGGTAATGCTATTATCGGTTGGACGACCTAATAACTCTTTGTAAGTAACGGTTTGCGATTTGAAGCTTGTTATCACAGAGAGAACAATAATTGTTGTGAAAAAAAAAGATTTCATGAGGATGGAACTGTATTAATGTTGAATAATTATTTTTTTGTTTACATGATATTTCTCTGATTCGATGTTCACAAAATAAACGCCATTAGCTATTGAATTGATATCTAATTCGGTGTTTGAGGTTTGTATTACAATTTGCCCAAACGCATTAAGCACCTTTATTTTAACATCTTTTGCCGCATCAGGAAAATGTATAGACAACTTATTGTTTGCAGGATTAGGATAAACTTTAATTAAGTCATTCTCCGTGATTGTAGTAATACCAGCAGGACCACAATTACCAATGGTATATGAAAAAGCGACTTCTTGGTTATGATGTAAGCCGCCTATTGTGTCGGCAGGTAAATACGCTCTGATGTAATCTACTTTCACACAAGATTGATTAACTGTAACACGAATATGCCCTGTACCATCAAGAGTATCAGATATATAAGCATCGGCGTTGGCAAGCATTCCTATTTCGTAAGTTGAATCGCTGGGCATAGGTACAGCTTGATAAGTTACTCCATCAAGCTGTTCATGAGCAAATACATGATCGTGTCCTTGAAAAAAAACATTTACTCCATTATCTACAAATAGTTGATGAATGGGTTTTGCCCAACCTGGGCGATGAATAGGGAATGTGAAACTAGACAACGTGGCGTTTTGATAGCCTCCCCATTCATACAATTTAGCATTCGTAATACCACCTCGTCCTTGCCCTCTTATGTGATGAGCAAAAACAAATTTAAACTTGGATGTGCTACTTTCTAATGTAGTTTTAAGCCAAGTGTATTGTGGCAAACCCAAACTCCAATTCCAACCTTGTGGTTTTCCCGACGAATCGCATTGGTCTCGATATACATCTAGTACCACAAATAAGGAATTTCCCCATGTCCACGAATAATAATTTTCAGGATTACCAATCCCAAAATTTTCGTTATCTGTATTGCCCGAATAAAAGCTATTAGGAAAAGGATTAGGGTAATAAAATTTTCGCCATTGCGTGCCCCAAATGGCTAAGTTGTTGGGTGGATTTTGTCCCATGTAATAATCATTTTCTCCCTCGTGATTGCCAAGGCACACATAAAAAGGCACAGAGTGACATATATTAGCTAAATATGAACGATAGTATCGATGCAATGTATCCAATTCGTATGAAGTTATGCTGTATGGATTGTGATCATCGCCAAAAATATCCCCCAACGAGAGCATGAAATCGGGCTTGTCTTTCAACTGATTGGCTAAGCATATTTTATAAATACTAGCAACGCCTTTTTTGTCATATAAATGTTCATCGGCCTCTATGGTAAACCGAAATTCTTCTCCATCGGCTCGTTGTGTATGAAATGAGTATTCGGGAGTGGTTGAATAAACACTTGCTGAACTTAGTTTGTATTTTAATTGATAGTAATACTGAGTATTAGCATTTAAATTGATAAAATCAATTTCATCTGGCGTATTTGCCGTGTTGTTATAAACACTTGTAGTATTAGTATATACTCCTGAAGTGGTTCCGTAAACAAAATAAAAATTCACATTTTGATTAAACAACACACTTGCTGTTATCGAATTATTGGTGGGTCTTCCCAGAACAATCGATTTGGTTTGGGCATTCAATACGTTAATTAATTGAACGGCAATAAAAAAAGCAAGTATTAATTTTTTATTTAATACATGAAAAATAGTTGAAATACTGGGTCTCATAATAATTGATTTCCACAAACAAATTTACAAGAAATAAAGTACATAGCTTTTTAGTTTTCAGTAAACGTCTCTATTTATTCAGTAAACAGTCGCATCAATTAATTTGTATTAAAATAAATTGCTTCAAACTGGTGAGTTTTTATCTTTTCATTACATTTGACTTACCTTTTTTATGAATGAAAACAAACACATAAAACGTTTTTCAAAAAAAATCGCTTATTCTATTTTAGCGATTGTAATTGTTAGTTGTGTTATTATTCTGTCGCCAAACAACAAAGGTACTGATTGGTTGCGAGTACTAAGTGAGTTACTCCGACTTGTTCCTTTTTTTTTATTGCTTATCATCAATCATGTTTTATTATTTCGTTTGCTTCAACAAAAAGAATACATTAAGTATTTCAGTGCATGCATTCCATTGATTGCATTTGTTGGTTTTTTAAGCTCATTGCATTTGATTTCTCTAAAAGCATTAGGTATTAATTTGCCACCAAACTTACTTCCAAAAATGGATGCCATGTGGTTTCTTAATAAAACCTTTAACTACTCAATTGTTGCTATTTTAATTTTAGGATTTGATAATGCAATTAACATGTATTTCAAATGGATTGAAGAATTAGAGCGAAATAACAATTTGGAAAGTGAAAATTTGAAAAATGAATTATCAGTTTTGAGAAACCAAACAAGTCCACACTTTTTAATGAATACTCTTAATAACATACACGCATTAATTGATTACGACAAAGAGTTAGCTAAAGGCACCGTTATTAAACTTTCTAAGTTATTGCGGGTTATACTCTACGAAAGCGAAACCGAGCATTATACGTTTCAAAAAGAAATTACATTTATTAGTGATTATCTCGAACTCATGAAAATTCGAGTTCACAACCAAGTAGATGTTGATTTTTCTTTCCCAAAACATTTTAATGATTTTAAATTACCTCCATTTTTATTTATCAATTTTATTGAAAATGCGTTTAAGCACGGGATTATTTTAACAGGTAAATCTTACATCAATATTAATTTCACTATTGATGGAAACTACTTGTGTTTTTCGGTAGCCAATAGCCGATCGGAATTAGGAGACGAACACATTAGCAATACTTCTATTGGCATCACAAATTCAAAACGCCGATTGACTTTATTATACAATAATTCATATCAACTCAATATTAAAGAAAGTCAACACGAGTTTGAAGTAACCTTGAAGATTCCCATATAACACCTTTAATACGGCAATAGAATGAAGTACAAATACAATTAAGATTAGTTCATGACAATACGATGCATAGCCATAGATGACGAACCTTATGCCCTAGGGCAGATGGAAGATTATATTAATAAAGCGCCTTGTTTGCAATTAGTTGGGTTATGTAAAAACTGTGTAGAAGCAGAGAAAATCATTAATGAGCAAGTTATTGATTTAATTTTCATTGACATTCATTTACCTGTTATTTCAGGAATTGATTTTGTGAGAAAACTATCTCCCAATATTCCTTTTATTTTCACCACTGCATACAGCCAGTATGCCATAGAAAGTTATAAGCTAAATGCGCTTGAATATTTATTAAAACCCGTTGCATATTCTGATTTTTTAAGAGTGACTGAAAAAGCTCAACAAGTCATTCGTACTAATAAAATGCTTGCATCCCAACAATTCACAGATGAACCCATTTTTATACAATCGGAAGGAAAGCTCATTAAATTAATTTTATCCAATATTGATTATATCGAAAGTATGAATGAGTATGTAAAATTTAATTTAAAAAATAATACGCATCTCATTTCATTTATGAGATTAAAAAACTTAGAAAACCTTTTACCTGCAAAAAAATTTATGCGAGTTCATCGTTCTTATATTATAAATTTAAATAACGTTATTGCCTTTGAAAAAAATCGCATTATCATTAATGAAAAAACAGCTATTCCAATTGGGAAACTTTATAAATCTAAATACTCCAATTTTTTGGCTCATAGAATTAATCCATCTCTTTAAAAACTTTAAATAATTCATTAAGTATTAAAGTTGAACATATCCAATATTTCATTATCATCTTTCAAAAGTAACGCAGTGATAATGCGAGATTTATAATTTGCATTTATGCAAAGTTCGAGGTTTTGTGTTAAGGCCTTGGATTATAAAATTGATCATGAACCTGCCCTTTATTTTCTGTAAAAGAAAAGCTAACAGGATTTATATTTTTTAAACTATCAATTTTTGGATTAAACTTTTTTAAAAAAGTAGAGCCGAAACAAATATTATGAAATTCAAAAGGTGGATTTTCTGGCAAGTAAGCTATACCATTATTTCTACGCCCTTGATTATTCATTTCGGTTAAGAATAATTGATTGTCATTTAAAGCATCGTTGTAATTTATTGGATTATTTAATCCTCTATTTTCTATTAAATCATTTTTTCCTCTTAGCATGGTTTCGTTTTTAATGTTACACCTAACGTTTTGCAGCTACAAGAAGTTGGCGATTTCGAAGCACAAAACTGTCTGCCACCACCAAACTTGATACGAAGCACAAAGCTTCATTTAACCACTGAACCGCCAATTTTTTGTAGGTGCTGTTAGCAGCTGGCGTTCTTGTCGTCTGTGGTCTGCAACCAATGTCAATATTGAATTTTTCGGTCATTACGGTCTGCGTTTGTGTCGGCTGTGTGTTGCGTATTTTTTATTTTTTTAAAGCGTTGGATTTTTTTTAATTCAATTTTTTTTTTGGGTTGGCTTTGCATGCTCTTTTAAAAACTTTGGTCTGTGCGTTTGCTTGTGCGGTTTTTAAATGTGCTTGCAAATTGCGTTGGCATAAGTACTATAAAAAAAGTAAAGAGCGATAAATACTAATTGCATTTGCTTTACTACGATGCGATTTTAAAAGCGATTTTATTTGTGGAAATGCTTCGTTAAAATCTTCTTTTAATATTTTTAACGTCTCGTTACAGCTTTTTTCGTCTTCCGGTAAATTTATTTTCTGTCCCTTCAAATCAATTGTTTCGTTTAAAAAGCGAAATAAATACATCTGATTTAGGTTGCTAAAACTAAGTTTCATTTGTTTGTTTCCTAATTTGAAGTAAACATCATAATGACCAAATAAATTGTCTGTACCTAAACCACCTTTTGGATATTTAGCTTCCCAATCTGGAATATTGACAATACGTGTTTTAATATTTTCAGTAAGCGAATCGTAAGTTCTAATTTCCGAAAAACGTTCGCGAATTAATTCTGTCGCGTCTTCATTGTTTAAAGACCCCTTTGTTTTTTTAGTTACAACAGAAGATGATTTTATTTTTCTGTCGTTAATATATTTAGCTTCTTCATTATAAAGTTCATCTACGTCATTAATTGTTAACCCGATTGCTTCAAAAATTAAAATATCCAAATCACGTCTGTCTTTTTGTAAAACTTCCTCGAAAATTGTTCCCTGTTCACGAGATTTTAAAGATTGTAATATTTTTGATAATTCTTTCTTTTTAGAACCGAGCAGTTTTGGATCCAATATTAAAGTTTTTTCAATAACATTAACATCTATATCGCTTAGAGTCTGAGCTCCTGTCAATTGACGCGAAAATAAATCGAATAAAAAGCGAAATGTAATGCTATTCATTAATAAAAATAGTGTATCGCTATGCTCTTTAAATTCATTTTTTACAGACATTGCGTAATTTACCTTATCGCAATAAACTTTAGTATTTCGATTATCTATAAGGCGAAAAATTTCGCCAACTTTAGATGGAAAAATAAAATCGCCAACTACAGCATTAGGCAAAAGGTCGTACCATAATTTTTTTCCTTTCAATGATTCTTTTTTATTTATGTCTCTTTCTTCGGCATCTTCAATATATTTTAAAATTTTGTTTTTGAATTTGCTCAGTTTGTTTTTGTCGTCTTTACAAATAATTACTCTATATTTTAATTGATTCAAATCTACATCAAGATTGTTTGCCTCTCTTTGTGTTTTAAATAGCGGTGCGGTATTAAAACGTTCAATTATATAATGTTGATTATTCATTTCGCTATAAAACCAACCAAATTTTTCCCAAATCTTTTTGTGATTTCTTATATCCGAATCTTGTTTTATTCCAAATTGAAATTTGTAATCATTATTAGAAAGAGCAAGAACTTTTTCTGTTTCATCTATCACATAAAAAAAATCATTTGCAGCAGTAGTAAAACCACGTTTCACACCTATAAAATTCTGTAGAGGAAGAAGTTTTCCTTTTCCGGCTTTTATTAATTTGTGATATATCGCAGGTGAGCGAAAATACTGTGCACCCCAATTTCCATTTTCGTATTTTCCTTCTATTGTGCTAAATCCTTCCAGGTCTTTTTGATTAACTATTGCAATTGAATAATCATTATTCGCAATATCTTTTTTTACATTTTCAATTTCGTTCGCAAATTTTTCAACTCGTTTTATTCTGTCTTTGTCATTATAGTTGCCAAGTAGTTTTTCATAGTCGGTAGTAACTTTAACAAATCGGATATTGTTTTTAAGTATCTCTTTTAAATTGTTGCATTTTTCAAGAATAAGAATGACTGTGCTAACCGATGCTGTATCAAAACTTCTTTTTTTCTGATGGTCAATAATGGCAACAATCTTAAAATTATTGAGTAAAAATTTTTGTAAGCCAGCCCCAAACGATACATCGAGCCAACTACTGCTTATAACATATCCTAATCTCCCACCTTCGCGTAAAAAAGCAGCTGTGTGCATCAGGTAATAAACATATAAGTCGCTTTGCTGATTTATTTTTTTGATGCCAAACTCTTTTAAAGCAAGGTGGTTCCAACGGTCTTTCTGTTGTATTAATTCTTGACGGATGTATGGCGGATTACCCACGCAAGCATCAAATACTGGAATGGTAACATCTTTTCTATTCCCGTCTAATTTTTTTATTTTAAAATTTTTATTTGCATTTAAAAATATCAAATTGAAATGCGAATTACTTTCTACTTTACTAAAATCGCTTTGGATGATTGTTGGGTAATTGTCTAATGTTTTAACGCTTTGCAAAGATAGGTTCATTGTAGCAAGAAATGCTGGGAATGCAGCAATTTCAATACCCCAAAGGCGTTCTAATAATTGTTCATGGGTAATTTTTGGATTAAAAAATTTCATAAAATGGTATGCGCGAACTAAGAACGTTCCAGCACCACAGCCGCTATCCAACACAAGTTTAGTATCTGCGGTAATGCAAAAAGCATTCACAATATCAACCTCATTAGTATTAGTAAAATGCTGACCTCTATCATGCTGTTCTTGGTTATCAATTAATGTATTATAAATTGCACCAATAATGTCAGCGTTTAATTCATTAAAATTTAGATGACTTATTTGCACAACATTTTGACTAAGAACTGGAAGATAACGTTCTTCAAATTCAAATTCGTCAAGAATAGTTTCGGTGAAAATCATTTCGAAGTCATGTTTCAATACATCATCAAAATGTTTTCGTAAAGTTTTATTAAGTAACTTTTTATCTCTTGGTATGATTATCGGTTTTAATCTCAACTCCGGAACATCGCGTTGCAAATACGTATAGAAAATAAGTTTTAAGAAAAGTAAGTAATTGGTAAGTTGACATATATTGTAAACATCGTTGCTGTCGAATTTGAACGTGACATTAAAAATATCTTGTTCAGTTAGGTATTCACGCAAACGTTTCTGTAATTTTTTGTCTTTGGAAATTCGTTTGTACATTGGCTCAATCATGGAAGCTGAGGCTTCGAGAATGTAATTTGATAAACGATTCACAAAAAATTTATCAATACTATCCCAAGTAACTTCTTTTACGCCATGAACAATGTCAGAAAGTTCTTGAAGAAAAATTTTAAGTTTTGGTATTATTTCACGTTCATATTGAGGAAGGAGTATTTCGTCATCTCTTTTAACATTACTAATGTTGTAAATTTTTAGTTTTCGCTCTTGTAATGTTGTATTGGGTTTAAAAGTTTGAAATATAATAAGCTGTCGGGGTGTGCCTGTTATAAAATATTCTGCTCCATTAATATTTGCTTTGTTAGCTGCATCGGAAACAAGGTCATCATCAGAGGCATCCCAACTTGCATTTTTTAACTCTATGAAAATCTTTTTTGACGCATCTAAACTTGAGGTTATAATACCATCCGAAAATTTAGCGGATGTAATTCCTGTATTTTGTTCCTGATAAATCTTATCAAAAGCAATCGTTTTATTCTCGTCAATGATATTTTGAGCAAGTATAAATAGTCTGCCTTGAAAAGTTCGTTCGTTCGCTGATTTTTTCATAATATAAAATTTGTCTGCAATTTACGAATTATTATATGGGCGGTGGCAAAAAATGGCTCTTTTGCTTTTGCTTTTGCCTTTTGTTTCAGCTTGTGCGGCTGGGGCAAAAGCAAATGTGCCTTTTGTGCGGCTGGTTAAAATTGAATTTAAAAAAAGAGCGGTGGGAAAAAATAAAAAATACAGAAGGGTTGGTCTGTCGTGTCGGCAAACGGTCGCTTGGTTGATGATATTTTGTCCTGTCGTTTCGATAATTTGTCTATCAGTTTAATCGCTGTCGTGTCGGTCTTTACGCTTGCTGCTAACGTTTTGCGTGTAGGCGATGTTGCCTTGTGTTGCGCCTGCGGCAAGGCAATAGTGCTTACACGCTGTTATGTGCTGCCTTTCTTTTCATTGTTTCACTAATTTAATTGTTCTATTGTCAATTCT
>Ga0209086_10001197_pt1 | contig 21279 bp, 25 predicted proteins | sample M_130207_XF_Meta_FD_187312 | JGI IMG/M metagenome (GOLD analysis project Ga0209086, IMG submission 187312) | Freshwater microbial communities from Lake Montjoie, Canada to study carbon cycling - M_130207_XF_MetaG (SPAdes) (version 2) | ecosystem: Environmental > Aquatic > Freshwater > Lake... | reverse complement strand
GATGATGGTGAGCCAGTGGCGACGGAAGCACCAGTGGGCGAGGCGAGACAACATGTTGGGGGTTCCTTTGGCACTGGTTCAGGGGAAGAGTGCCTTTGTGAGGCTACGGTCACCTATGTGAACGACCCACGGATGGCGCTTGGTTGGAATGTCACATGGGATGTGACGTGGGATTCAACGCGCACCGAAGTTGCCCGAAATCACCCACATGTGCTCGATGGGACCAATTTGCCGGGCCGGGTATCGCGACTTGACCGAGGTTGGAGCACTGTTTGGTACGGCCCGCCATCTATGGGTGTCGAACCAGTTCGGGTCCGCAATATTGGGGCCGAAGTTGCCGTCGGTGACTGGGTTGTGGTTTCGGCCGATGGTGAAAAGGTCGAACTGGTCTTGCCTCGCCATAGCGCATTTATGCGGCGAGCCAGTTTTGAAGGGCAACGGGCTGAGGCCCACACCATTGCCGCCAATATTGATGTCGTCTTCTTGTTGCACGCTTTGGTGTCGCCACCCAATCAACGCCGCCTTGAACGCGAACTGGTTCTTGCCTTCGACAGTGGTGCGACTCCCGTCTTGATTTTGACCAAACTCGATCTCATGGAGAGCGCGGCTGAAGTGAAGCATTGCCTCGACACTCTTGAAGCAGTTGCGCCTGGTGTCGACATCCATGTGGTGAGTGGTATTCGAGGCGATGGCCTCGAAGCTTTGTTGCAATATGCCAAGGGATATCGCACAGTTGCTCTGCTGGGTGCGAGTGGTGTGGGCAAGAGCACAATCGTCAACACCTTGGTTGGTGGACAAGTTCAAAGTACGGCGGCAGTGCGTGAGGGTGATCAACGCGGACGCCACACGACAACTGCAGTTCAACTTGTTGCATTGCCATCTGATCCTGTTGGAGAAGCAGGGTGGCTCATTGACACACCCGGTGTTCGCGCTGTCAGCTTGTGGTCAAGCGGAACCGGAATTGAACGAGCATTTGCCGATGTCTTTTCTCTCTCGGAAAAATGTCGCTTTCGTGATTGCAAACATCGAGAAGAACCCGGCTGCGCAGTCAGTGCTGCGGTGATTGCCGGCAAGTTAGATCCGCGTCGACTTGACAGTATGAAGCGGCTTGTGGCCGAAGAAGCAGCACTTGAAGAAGAGCAAAAGGCGCGTCTCAAGGTTGAAGATCGCCGTGGTTTTCGTAAACGTAAACCCTAAAGACGACCAAAGTTCACAACTCGCCGGAACTCAGTTGTTGCAACACAACTTTGGCTCGTTCTTGAACTGCTGGCAGATCACTCAACTTGAACGCAGCACGAACTTGTTGAGCAACTCGAGGGTTCTTTCCTAAGACGACTTCGTGTCGCGCCATGAAATCCCAATACAAAGTGGTGAATGGGCAAGCGTTATCGCCCACGCGCTTGGTGCGGTCGAAATGACAACCCTTGCAATAGTTGCTCATCTTGTCGATGTACGCGCCACCTGATGCATACGGCTTGGTGGCCATTTGACCACCATCAGCGAATTGCGACATACCAACAACATTGGGGACCATGACCCATTCGGCACCATCAACAAAATTGGCCCACATCCATTCGGTGAGTTGTTGTGGATTGATTCCGGCAATCAGACATAAATTGCCAATCACCATGAGTCGCTGAATGTGATGTGCATAGGCGTGTGAATCAACTTCATTTAATACTTGAGAGACACAATCCATTTTCGTTGGTGCTTCGCCGGTGAAGAGTGGGGGCAGATCGCGAGTCGCTCCAAGTTTGTTGAGGTCGGCATAGTCGGGCATCCACAGCCAGTACAAGCCCCAAACATATTCGCGCCAGCCGATAATTTGACGAATGAAACCTTCTGCCGAAGCAATATCAACTTGGCCACGGCGATACGCATTCTGAACTGCGTCACATACTTCAGCTGGTCGCAGTAACCCGATGTTGAGATACGGAGAAAGCAAAGAGTGCGCTACATGCCAGCTGCTCGACAGCATCGCATCTTCGTGAGGACCAAAGGTCGGCAAGACATTGTTGATGAAATGGTTCAGTCGTTTGAGCGCATCTTGACGACTCGTTGCCCAAATTCCTGTTGGTGATTGCCCAACGCAATGTGGTCGTAGTTCACCTATGACCTGGCGGTCAATATCATCAAGTTCACTCATCAATGGAGCTGGCCATTGGTTCTTGCCATCTTTTGGTGGTGGCAGACGATTTTCAGAATCGTAATTCCATGTTCCAGTTTCTGGTTCACCATCAATGGTCATGAGGTAGTTCAATCGACTGCGTTGCCAACGGTAGAAGTCTTCCATCTTGAATGTTTTTCGTCGTTCAAGCAGTTGTTCTTTCCAGTGTGCGAAATCTTCGTAGTGGCATAAGAACTGATTGCTGCGAACAATCTCACAATTATTGCGTTGCAGCATTGAAAGTGCTGAATGACTCGCCGGCTCCATCACCGAAACTTGTGTTGGTGAAAACTCGGCTCGATGTTCACGAAGACCCTGAGACAAAGTAGTGGCCTTGCGGTAATCAACGTCGAATCCGGCGTCGCGCAATTCATCTGCGAAGCGACGCATTGAAGCGATCACAAAGTGTGCGCGTTGAATATGCCAATTCTTTGATTGAACTTTTGCCGCACTTTCAACCATCAAAATTCGATGTGTCTGTGGAGTTGCTTGAGCAATTGCTGCGAACTCACGATTGAGTTGATCGCCAAGAACCCAAATCGTCTTCTTGGATTCGTGAATCAAACCAGGCACATCTCTAGTGTGCCTCAAATGTCAATTTCGGGGAATATCGTGCACCGAATTCGCCAGCGGAATAATGCGATCAAGTTGAGTGCGCTTCAAGTAATCAACAATTTTGGGGTTTGAACAAACCACATACATCTGTCCACCATTGGTACGAATGCGAGACGCAGTTCCGAGCAACACCCCGAGAGCGGCGTCATCAAGAACTGTGATTCCGTCTAAATCAAGTGCAAGATGCATGTGGGTTTGACTAATTGCCTTTGTCAGTAAGTCGCTCAATTTCGGCAACGTCGACAAATCAAGGTCGCCAGTGAAACCGATGACGTAAATATCATCAATCAAGGTCGCATGGCTTGAAAGGTTCACACATTCAACCTATCGGAGGTTCAAGGAGCATCGAAAAATGTGAGGAGAGTGTCAGATCGGGCACAAGCCGACCGACCATTGGTAGATCGGTATCAAGTTCATACGTTGTAGTGACAGTCACCCATTTTTCGCCCACTTGGGTGTCGACATCAATATCGCGATCAAATGAAAATTGAGCAGCCGTGAGCGCGGCATCGCTGGGTGTTTGTGACACTGCCGCTGCACGAACAGCATTTCGGGTGGCATTAACTACCTGAACTTGGGTGATCACGATCACCAAGAATTGGGCGATCAGCAATACGCCAATCATGACCAAGGGCAGGGTTAAGACGAACTCAACCGTTGACTGCCCCCGATCACGCTCAGGGTGAAGCCAAGAATTACGGAAGTTTTGAGGTGACACTGTCGATCACACGATCAAAGAGTTGACCGATCTTTCCGGCTCCACCACCACCTGTTGCCCACGCAATGACTAACAGCGCGATAAGTGCGGCCGCGAGCATGACGAGCGCGTACTCAGATGTTGCTTGTCCTGAATCTCGTTCAATTTGGGTGGGCAAAGCGAAATTAAGAAAATAGATGTACATACGTTGACATATTTGTGTCATGGAAATCCTTCAAGTGAAGTTGGTCGGGCAATCACACGTTGATGTGGAGTTGCGACAGGGTGCCAGCAATCGTTGGCACGATGATCAAAATGACGAACGACGGCAGAATGCACGTGACGAGAGGAAGTGATAGACGAATGGGAAGTTGTCGTGCTTCGGTTTCGGCCCGTCGACGTCGATTTAAGCGAGCCTCGTGACCTAGTTGAAAAAGTAGGTTTTCAACAGGGATACCTAACCGGTCGCCAGCGATGAGTACTTCGCACATTGCTTGGCTCACTGTTCCGATGTCGTTTTGCAACAATCGGATCGCATCAACAAATCGTTCGCCTTCGTTGATACTTCGCGAAGCAGCGATGAACTTTGGACGTAGAACTCCCGGGGCATGCTGGCCTAAGAAGTTGATTCCTTGGGCGGGTGAATAGCCGGCACGTAGTGCAGCGATAAAGAGGTCGATGCATTCGGGGAATGCTTCAACGATTGCGCGATTTTGTCTATTTGAAATGCGCTGCTTGGCCCGTTTCCATAAGAAGTAGAGGCCAACGAGTCCAAAAATGATGATCATGAACGAACCATTCGATGGGTCCAGGTACGCCCAACAAAATTCAGACCGATACCGATAGTGAGACAAGCCCAGCCAAGTGGAGTGGCGAGTAAGACGTGTCGAACTGCTGGACTATCACTCAGAATCCAAGCGCCACAAACAACTGGCAACCAAGTGATCAGGCGCATTGATGCAGTAGCAGTTGCCGCCTGTGTTTGTCGCTCGGCCTTAGCTTGTGATCGATCGAGAAGGGTGTCGATCAGGTAGTCAAGTTGTTGTGCAATATCGCCGCCAACTTCGCTCGCGAGGGAAATGACATGCAATGTCATTATCGAATCAGCATCTTTTGCAGTCTCCGACATGTCGTCAAGAATCTTGTAGCACGCGATGTTGATAGTGACTCCCCGAGCAACCAAGTTGTGGAGTTGAGCCAACAAGTCACAAGGATGGTGAGAAACCGATATTTGCAAAGCGACAGCAAGTGACAGTCCCGATCGCACATTGCGACTCATGGAGGACAACGCATCAATGAGGTTGCTATTTCCGTAGATGTCATTGTTAGTGAGGCGCCGACGTGTCCGACGTCGAGCGAATAACTTTTCAACTTGTGAATTACGCATCATGATGGCGGTAGAGATATTCGAGGCGCGGTTGCAGCGAACCCTCGGTGGTATCGGGCAGAACTTTGGCGATTTGCATCACGCATCGCTTTCCATACGGGCGTCGACTCATATGGATGACAATGCCTATTGCTGAATTCACCATGTGGCGTGCATCTTGGAGTGTCCAACCTGGAGCAGCCTGCATCGTGAGTAGATCAAGTCGATGCAATCCATCTAGGGCTGAATTGGCATGCATGGTTGCCAAGCATCGAGAATGCCCAGTATTCATTGCCTGCACCAGTGTGAGGGCCTCAACTCCGCGGACTTCTCCGACGATCAATCGATCGGGGCGCAGCCGAAGTGCAGAACGCAAGAGATCGTCTAGTGAGACTTGACCGCGTCCTTCGGCAGTCGCCACACGAGATTCAAGGCGTACGGCATGGGGGTGTGAAATAACCAGTTCGTGAGTGTCTTCAATAACAATGACGCGTTCGCTCAATTGTGCTTGATCTTCATCGCGTGAAACGAGCGACGAGACTAAACACGACTTACCCGATCCGGTTGCGCCAGTGATCAAAATATTGTGTTGTGATTCAGCGAGTTCCTTCAAGGCATCGTGAAGAGAATGTTGAGAGTGATCGCAGAAATCAATGAGTGGAAAAGTTTGTTGGCGAAATAGTCGAAAGGCAGCAGTCGTTCCATGAACCGCGATCGGGTGAATGACCGCACACACTCTGGTGCCATCAGGAAGTCGTGCGTCAACAATTGGCGAGAGACGGTCAAGGCGTCGACCAAGTGGTGTGAGAATTCGTTCGAGGGCGATCTCGATTTGTCCAGGTTCAAGATCGTCAACTCTCACTAATGTCCCAGATCGTTCAACCCACACCTCAGTTGAATTGTTGACCAAAACATCGGTCACGCTCGAGTCTGAGAAATGTTCATTGAGCTGTGGTGGTAAGAGTTGCGATCTCATCGGCTGACACCGAGTGACACCAGAGGTGAGAGTGCTGCATGAAGAGGTACTGGTAGTCGTGATTTGAGAAGGCCTGAATCAACACGACGAGAAATCTCGCTCGAGTATGGAACTTCAGCGACGCACTTCAACTTCATCACTGACTCAACGTCACTCGTTGTCAAAACTCTGTCATGTTCTTGCACAACAATGACACCAGAAAACTTTTGCTCGATATTGACCGTCCGTCGCAGAGACAAATAACAAGGTCGTGTCACCATGAAATGCATGTCAGCAAGTTTGTTGAAGGCGAGGGGAAGATCGCCTTGGCCAAAATCAATGATGATGTTGACACCGTTTGATTCTCTCTGCATGAGCTCTCGGGCGAGATTGCCCCAAGCACCTGTTGAGAAAATTTCAATGGCAGAACTTCCAGAAGGTGCGAGATGCAGATTGTCGTTGCAGGTAATCAAAATCTCTTCAAACTCACGATGCGTCATCCCGTTGGCCCAATCGTTGATTCCGACTGGTGGCTCAGGTAATCCCATAATGGCGGATTGATCTCCGGCGAGGTCGACGAGAAGCGTTGGGATTGACGACGAACTCACAATGGCCAAACTGGCAGCAACGACGGAAGTGCCAGAACCACCTTTAGGCGACGACAGAATTGTGATCATAAAACCTCGCTGAAACTGTGTTGATGGCGAAGTGTGAGCGTGCGCCGAGAGATTGCGGTGGCTACATTGAAGAGCGGAGGTGTCCGGGTACCTGGTGGGCTCCGCCGCCTTCAAAGCGGTTGGGACGAGCGAACCTCGTCCGGCGGGTTCGATTCCCGTCCACCTCCGCCATATCCATTTTCTAGGGAGAGAACATGTTGTTCGAAGTGCGCAAGATCGTCACGATTGTTGAAGAGATTTTTCATGATCATGCATCAGGGGTCAACGGACCTATTCCTGCAACTCCCGCGATGAAGGGTGCGGTGGCTGCGGTTGTGACTAACCCTTATGTGGGCAAGTACGTCGATGATCTAAGCCCGGCGGTTGATGAACTGCGTGCACTCGGTGAGCGCCTCGGAAATATTCTGATCGGTCACTTAGGTGGCGATGCTTCAAAGATTGATGGTTACGGCAAAGGAATCATCGTTGGCTCGGCTGGCGAAATTGAGCACGGCGCGATGTGGCATATCCCTGGTGGTGGTGGCATGCGTGCTGCACTCGGTAAAGGCACATCGATTGTGCCATCAACCAAAAAAGTTGCGGGAATGGGGGCACGTCTTGATGTGCCGATCACGCATATGGATTGGAGTTATGTGGGCAGTCATTATGACGCGATTGAAGTTGGTGTTCCCGATGGACCCAAGCCCGATGAGATGGTTGTGATTTTGGCCATGGGTGTTGGTGGACGTGTACATGCACGCCTCGCTGGTGGATTTACATTGGCCGATCGCGGCAAGCCTGGAGTACCAGCATGAGCAAGATCGCTTTTATAGGTATTGGTCGCATGGGCTGGCATATGGCCGCACATTTGGCCAAAGCTGGTCACGATGTTGTGGTGTGTGATGTTGTGCCAGGTATGGCCGACAAGTGGGTCGCCGAAAATGGTGGAGCAGCAGTTGCAAGCCCCGCTGATGCGGTTCGAGGTCGCGAGTATGTGATTACTTCGTTACCCGCCGATCGTGAATTGTTTGCAGTCGGCGATGGCATCATTGCCGAACTAGCCAAGGGCACGGCGTGGATTGATCACTCAACAACATCTGCCGAGGGTTCGCGAGTGATCGCAACGCGAGTGGCCGAAGTTGGATCATCATTTTTAGATGCGCCAGTTTCAGGTGGCGTTGATGGTGCCCGTAACGGGACTCTCACGGTGATGGCTGGTGGAGATGAGAAAGCATTTGCTTTAGCCGAAACTGTGATGTCGGGTTATGCCGCGCGTATCACGTTGATGGGCGAGTCGGGCGCTGGTCAAATCACCAAGATGACGAATCAGATTTGTGTAGTTGGTGTGTGCCAGGCATTAGCCGAGGGGCTTGACTTTGCCGAGACCGCTGGGCTTGATGTGCAAAAAGTGATTCATGTGATGTTGCAAGGTTCGTCGGCTTCATGGCAGATGGCCAATCGCGCCGAGAAAATGTTGGCCGGCGAATACAACTACGGATTCTCGACCACGTTGATGCGCAAAGACATTGGGCTCGTACTTGATGAAGCAGCGTCAATGAACGTGCCGTTGCCGGTGACGTCAATGGTGGGGCAGATGCTCGCTGAAGTCACCGCAATGGGTGGCGCACAGTGGGACTGGTGCAGTTTGATGGAGCGTCAACGACGCCGTAAGGCTTAGACAGCGAGAAGGTCGCGGGCGCCAGTGTCGCTCGACGGGTGACGCAACTTGCTCATTGCACGAGCTTCAATCTGACGAATGCGCTCACGGGTAAGGTTGAAGTGCTCGCCAACTTCTTCAAGGGTGCGAGGTTCGCCCCGGTCAAGACCAAAGCGCAACTTCAAAATCTCGCGTTCGCGCTCGTCGAGCGGAGCCAAGAGTCGCTGAATCTCTTCGGGGAGCAACGCAGTGGCTGCAACTTCAAAGGGGCTTTCAGCTGAACGGTCTTCAACCACGTCACCAAGTTCGGCATCGCCGTCTTCGCGGAGCGGTTCGCTGAGCGACAAAGGTTCGGCAGCGAAGCGCAATGCTTCGGTGACTTTGTCTTCGGGCATTTCAACTTCGGCCGCGAGTTCGCGCAACGTTGGTTGACGACCGAACTTCAGCTCCAGGCGTGAGCGAGCCTTTTGGAGACGAGCAAGTGTGTCTCCGGCGTGGACTGGCAAACGAATGGTGCGACCGGTGTTGGCGATACCACGAGTAATGGCCTGACGAATCCACCATGTTGCGTACGTTGAGAATTTGAATCCCTTGCGCCAGTCGAATTTTTCAACGGCGTGCATAAGGCCGAGGTTGCCCTCTTGGATGAGGTCAAGCAAGGGAAGACCAGAAGCCTGGTACTTCTTGGCGATCGAGACCACCAAACGAAGGTTGGACTGCACGAACGAACGCTCGGCATTTTCGCCATCTTTGATGAGGTTGCGCAGTTCGCGCTTCTTGGCAGGAGTTAATGCCTTGCCATCAACAACTTCAGATTCTTCTTTAGCGGCCTTGCCAGCTTCGATCTGCTTGGCAAGACGAACTTCGTCATCTTTTGTGAGCAATGTGTATTGCCCGATGTCTGACAAGTAAAGACGGACGAGGTCCTCTTCATCACGATCAACGCGATCCTTGGCCACTTAAGAACCCCACTTCTCCCGAAATTGCAGTAGTGGCGGGAACGATACCGACCACAATGCCCGACACAACCACCAGCGCAAAGATTCCAAAAAAGTGTGGAGATATTGGTTGCCAAGACAGCGAGATTTATCTTCGGTAATCTAAGGAAATAACGATTTTGCGAGGTTTTGCTCGTTCGATCGTGTAGGCAAAAAGGAGAAATGCTATGGCGAATCCATTACTTAATGAGAAGCGACTCAAACAAGCAGCGGCGGCAAATGATGCTGGTTGGGCAGCACCCGATGAATCAACTCGGCGCGGAAATATTGATCCACTCAATGATGGCCCAACAACACCATGGGTGCCGACGGGTCGCACGATGACAGTTGCTGGTACTGCAAGTGCGACTGCAGTTCTGTTTGTTCTCTTGCTTGCCGCCGCAGTTGTTGGATGGCTTGGTGTCGAAACGCCGCAAGGTGAGGTATACAAGTTTCCTGCATATGCGATTGGAGGATTGCTCGTTGGATTTGGTTTAGCAATTTTGCTGGCCTTCAAGCCACACCTCGCCAAGTTCTTGGCTCCGGTGTACGCAATCGCCGAAGGTTTGTTTGTGGGTGCCATTAGTAAGGCGTATGAAACGTATTACGACGGCATCGTGGTGCAAGCCGCCGGCGCAACGATCGCAGTTTTCGCTGTCATGTTGGCGATGTATAGCTTGCGCATTATCAAAGTGACCGATCGCTTCCGCCGCATCGTGATTGGCGCAACGATGGGAGTGGCTTTGTTCTACGGCATCTCATTGCTGATGAGCCTGTTTGGTGCGACCCCGCCGTTTATTCATTCAACGAGCCTCTTCGGAATTGGATTTAGTTTCTTAGTGGCTGGCCTCGCCGCATTTAACTTGGCGCTTGACTTCGATTTCATCGAGCGTGGGTCGAAGCAGGGAATGCCCGAGTCAACAGAGTGGTATGCAGCATTCGGAGTCATGGTCACCGTCGTGTGGCTGTACCTCGAAATCTTGCGTCTGCTATCTAAATTGCGCGAACGGTGACCGACACAAAACTGCGCGACGACCTTGATCGTCGCACCATTGTTATTTTCATTGCCGCTCTGCTGAGTTTGTGGTTCGCTCATTTCGGAATTCGTTATGCACCCGCTGACACCAGTCGTTTAGCCGAATTGTGTTGGTGGTCGGGCACGCAGATCGTGAGCTACTTAGTCGTTCCACTGATCGTGATTCGATTCATCGGGTTGAAGCCAAGTGACATTGGCTGGAAGTTTCGCGGTACGTCAAGTCATTGGAAGTATTACGCAGCGTTGTTTGCCATTGCTGTTCCATTTGTTGCGATTGCCAGTACTACTTCCGAATTTCAAGAGCGTTATCCACTGCTTGAAATTGTTCGCGGTCAACTTGGTGTGTGGCATGACTTACGCATGTGGTGGATCTTTTACATCTTGCAATTTGTTGCCGTCGAAACCTTCTTTCGCGGTTTTCTGGTTTTGGGATTAGCAAAGCGATTTGGCCATGCCTCAATTTTCATTGCAACGATTCCCTACTTGATGATTCATTTCACGAAGCCACCAGCTGAAGCATTTGCGGCGATCATCGGTGGCATTGTGATGGGGGCTCTTGCCTATCGCACCAAAAGTGTGTGGTGGGGTATCGCTCTACATGTATCGGTCGCAGCGCTGATGGATTTTCTATCGTTAGGGCATAAGGGTTTTATCTGGTGAGCAAGGTGCCGCAAGAAGCAATCGCTGTCGGAGTCGCTGGTGCGCTGTTGGGTGGAATCACCGGTCGAATTGTGGGCTTCCCGGTTTTAGGGACTGCAATTGGTGCAGTGAGTGGAGCGGTTTCAGGTGCTCGTGGTATGTACGACTGGAAATCGACTCGAGGAATCGGTGCCTTTGTTCTCGATCACACCTGGGCATTAGCGACAACAAGTGCAGCAGTTGTTGCTACTGGAGTCAATGTGGCAACAGGCGCGCAGATTGATGAGTCTCTAACAACTCGACAAAACAGAATGACATTTGATCGTGGGCTGGTTTTGCGTCGGGGCTTTGCTGTGACGTTTGGTTATGTGGTTAACGGTGCAGCCGACCGCGATGGAACAATTAACGAACGTCGCCGCAAGTTGGTCACTCATCACGAAGATCAGCATGTGTGGCAAGCAAGGTTCTTCGGACCTATTTATCCGGCGGCGTATGCGGGTTGGTTCGCGATTGGTTCAATAGTTGCTACTGCAAAGTGGCTCGTAAATGGACGCGCTACAAAACTGAATGACGAGATTGATGCAGCGGCTTACTATCGCAATCCATTTGAATGGCATGCGTACACATGTGATGACAACTGGCCACCACATGGTGTTGATGCCACCAAGGTGTGGGCGCAATCGTTTAGAGGGTTTTCAAAAAGCCCATCAACGCCACGTTGAACTCGTCGGGCATTTCTTGCTGGGTCCAGTGACCCGCACCCGGGATGATCACGCTGCCCTTGTAGTTGGGTGTGAGGCCATTCACTGCGTCAATCGTGTCGAGGCGTGAAGCAATCACTGCATCTTTGTCGCCACCAATAAAGAACGTTGGCATTGAGATGCGGTCGATCGGAATGTCTTTGAGCAATTCGTAGTTGGCGTCAAGATTGCGATACCAACTCACCGGACCAAAGAAACCACTGTTGGTGAACTGCTTGACGTAGTAATCGAGATCGTCTTGTGTCAACCATGTCGGTAGGTGAGTGGGCACATCTTTGAACATGTCTAAGAAACCGGTGCCGGCCATTGGAGGAAGTTCAGCGGGGTCGGTGGGACCCGGCTTGTACATCGCTCCAGAAGCTGCCCACATGAACTGATGCATGGTGTGGCGAATATCGGCACCAAGTTCTTTTTCGGCTGGACCAACTTCTTGGAAATACAACATGTAGAAGAAGCGATCGGTGAACATCATTTTGAAAAGTTCAGTGGGCTTGGCTGGCCACGGAGTGAACGGAACACTGACTGCGCAAATTGCATTCACACGATCGGGATGTAAGCGTCCGGCTTCCCAAACAACTAGCGCGCCCCAGTCGTGACCAACAAAAGTTGCGTCAGCATGGCCAGTGGCATCGAGTAATCCGACTAAGTCATCAGTGAGATTTTGCAGTCCGTAGTCGGTGACATTTTTCGGCGACGACGAAAAGCCGTAGCCACGTTGATCAGGAGCAAGCACGTGATAGCCAGCATCAGCGAGCGGTTTGATTTGATGACGCCACGAATGAGCCGACTCGGGGAAACCGTGACTCAAGATGACGCACGGACCACTGGGATCACCGGCTTCGGTGACAACAAGATCGACACCGTTAGTGCGAATGGTGCGTTGACGAATGCTGGAGCTCATTCAGAGAGTTTACGGAAAACTGAGGGTCCCGGCGTATCCCATGATGTCGAGAATGACATGGCATGAACCGACATCTTCTCCGCAAAAGATTTTGACGCTTTGATACGGGGCTACGGGAGTGTCTGGATCTGTGTAGAGGCTGACGAAAGAACCGTTCGCAGCGGTTGCACCAGTATCGAAGTTGATAATTGAAGTTGCTGGCTGTGATGTCTGATCTCCGGGGGCAATACAGAGATAGTTCACACGGCTGCAATCGGTAACCGTGATATTGAAGTAAATGGCAGTCGCCCAATTTGGAATGGCATAGGTGCTGGGATTGAGTTTTACTCCAGAAGAACTCCGGGAAAATGAGCAGTCAATCACCCGCGAACTATTCGGTGTCATGCGTCCTAGTTTTGCGGTTGGAAGTCCAGAAGCAGATGAAGTCCAACGTGAGTCATAAACGCGAACCGGCGTAATGGGCCAGGAGGAAAGTTCTTTGGTAAGGGGTGGATTGCTGGGTCCAATTCCTGCGCTGGCTCGTGAGGTGATCAATCCAGCGGCCGTTGCTCCGATGGCGACGCCTGCTGCCATCTTGAAAACATTTCGCCGTGTCGTCCCGTCGTTGTCAATTTCATTGATGATTTCGTTGTTTTCCATGTTGGTTTCCCCGCTCAATATGGGCATGTAGCCGTGTCAAAGCAAAAGGTAGCAAAGAAAATGGGGCTGAATTTCTAATAAGTTTCAGACCTTTGGCAAGATGCCGAAAAGGAAGACAGTACGAATCAGGCAGGGTTGCGACGAGCCAAAGGATTGGCCTCAAGCACTGCATCGGGCAATGGTTGGCCCGTGATTTCGTCCACCCAATAGGTGCCCGCATCAAGGCGGTTCAAGGCCATTTCAACATCGGCCAGGTCGCGCTCGATGGCGTCTAGGTCAATCGTTGCCGATTCTTCTTGGGTAGGTTCCGTCGAGGACATGGGCTCAGAGTAGTCGGCAGATAGGGTTTCAATCCATGTCCACAACTTTCCCCCCTTTTGACGGATCCGCCCCCAAGTGCCAGAAGTTCTCTTCTGAGCCCGAAATGGGTATCGACGTCACCAAGCGTTATACGGCAACCATGGAAACCTCGATGGGCACATTGGTCATCGCTCTCGATGCCATCAAAGCCCCGCGTACCGTGAACAGCTTCATCTTCTTGGCGCTGAATCACTACTACGACGGCATCATCTTCCATCGCATCATTCAGGGTTTTGTTTGCCAAGGCGGAGACCCGACCGGCACTGGTATGGGCGGACCTGGTTACAAGTTTGCTGACGAATTGCCCAAGCCTGGTCAGTATCAGGTCGGATCATTCGCGATGGCTAATGCCGGACCCAACACCAACGGTTCGCAGTTCTTCTTGATCAGTGGTCCGAGTGGTGTCAGCTTGCCGCCTGCTTACGCCTTGTTCGGCCAAGTTGTGAAGGGTCTCGAAATTGTTGAGGCCATGCAAAATGTTCCGACGGCACGTGGCGATCGCCCCGTGACCGACGTGGTGATCAACTCGGTCACCATCACTGTCGCCGACTGACCAACGATTCAGCTTCACTACAAGTGACATCACGAGTGGTCCAACTCAGTGCGACGCAAGCGCGACGCATTGCGTTGGGGGCTCAAGGATTTGCTCAACCCCGACCCACGGGTCGAACTGATCGTCGTCATTTACGAAAGGTTCTCGACCACATTGGATTGATTCAAATCGATTCGGTCAACGTGTTGGTGCGAAGCCAAGAGTTGCCGTTGTTCTCGCGACTTGGTGCACATCCGCGCGACTTTATTTCTGCCGCAACAAGTGACGGCGAACTATTCGAATACTGGGGTCACGAAGCGGCTCATGTGCGTACCGAACATCACCGACTGTGGCGATGGAAGATGGAGCAATCACTTGAGGGTCCGTGGCGCAGTGCCGAACAACTCTTGAAGCAACATCCCAAATACGTTGAAGAAGTTTTTCAGCGAGTTGTAGCCGAAGGACCACTGGCGGCTGGCGAATTATCAGAACGAACCGAGAAAAAGCGTCCATGGTGGGATTGGGATCAGGCGAAGTTGGCCCTTGAGTATTTGTTCATGTGCGGTCGAGTAACTGCGACTCGTCGTCCAAATGACTTTGCGCGGTTGTATGACTTGCCCGAACGAGTGATTCCTCAGCAACACCTTCGAGCACGCACACCGAGCGTTCACGATGCGCAACGTGAACTTCTTGATATTGGTGCGCGTTCACTTGGTGTTGCGACTGCCAAAGATATTGCTGATTACTTCCGCATCAAGCCGGCATTGGCGCGACCACGCATTGACGAACTCGTGGAAGCAGGTTTGTTGTTGCCGACCACGATTGAGAACTCAAAAGAGAAGTGGTTCATTCACCGTGATGCTCGCACGCCGCGATTAGTGAATGCTCGGGCCTTGTTATCGATGTTTGATCCAGTCGTTTGGAATCGACCACGCGCCGAAAACCTTTTTGATTTTCACTATCGCATTGAGATTTATACGCCAGCTCCGAAACGCAAATACGGCTATTACGTTTTGCCGTTTTTGTTTGGCGATCGACTAGTTGCAAGAGTTGACTTGAAAGCCGATCGCCACAGCAACACATTGTTGGTGCCAGGAATCTTTTCCGAAGTTCATGCCGATAAGAAAGAAGTCGCAGTTGGACTTGCCGATGAGTTGCAGTTAATGGCGCAATGGTTGGGGCTGGCAACGATCAAGGTTGGCAGCAATGGTGACCTTTCGAGTGCAGTACGTAAGTCTCTGAGCGCCTCAGTTCGTTAGCCTGAAACTATGACTCGTCCACTTGTTGCTGTTGCTGGTCGCATTGCGGCAGCTGGCCGCGTGTCGCGAAGTGAAATTTCTTTTGCGGGTCGCGTTTATTTAGATGCTGTGTTGCGGGCGGGCGGAGAACCATTAACTCTCACGCCACGTGAGTTAACTCACGAACAGGCTGTTGAGTTGTTGTCGGAGTTTGGTGCGCTGGTGTTGATGGGTGGTTCTGACGTTGACCCACATCTATATGGGCAGCATCGTCAACCACATGTCTATGGTGTGAATCATGAACAAGATCATTTTGAAATTGCCTTAGTTCATGCGGCAATTGAACTGAAGTTGCCCACGTTGGCGGTGTGTCGCGGTATTCAATTGGTCAATGTGGCGCTTGGTGGAACCTTGATTCAACATATTGGTGATATTGATCTCGGTGACATGACTGGCGTCGTCGAGCACGCGCCAGGGAAATTTCCCGCTGGCCAAGATTATGCAATGCACGATGTTGAAGTCACTCCACGCACCAAGTTGTCAAAAGCATTAGGTACGACCAGTGCTCGAGTTGCGTCATTTCATCATCAGGGAATTGATCAAATTGGCAAAGGTCTTAAAGTTGTCGCGCGGTCACTCGATGGATTAGTTGAAGGACTCGAGCACGGTGGTTCGGGGCAGTGGTTAATCGGAGTGCAATGGCATCCTGAAGATACTGCAGCGACTGATCTGCATCAACAAGCGCTCTATAACGCGCTTATTGCTCAGACGCAGTAAGGGGAATGGGCTGTAAAGCCCAGCGAAGAGTTTTAGTCAATGCTTGGGCCGCCGGTCTTACCACTGCGCGTTCACTCACTGGCAACCACGGAAGACGTAACGGGAATCGTGTCCACAACGGCATGAGTGAAACCGCTGCGGCACCAAGCAGCCCGTAAATGGGTCGTTGATAAATCGGTAACGGAGGAGTGAGTAGTAAATAACGCGCCGCATCGCGTGCGGGCGCCGACGTACGAAGCTCGGGTCGATAGGACGCGATCTGATCGGCAAGTTCGGCGACAGTCGCCGGAGGATCAATCACCCCAAGTGAAGATGCAATGCGCGACATGTCGAGTACATAACCATCACGTTGTTCGGGGGACAGTTCAATCTCGCCAAAATTGGCATGAGCCGCCAAAAATGAATCGACTTCAGCGATGTGGACCCACTTCAGTAAATGAGGATCATTGGCGCTGTAGGGGCGGCCGTCCTCAGCAGTGCCCACGACGCGGGTGTGAACTCGCTTCACCATGTCTACGGCACGTTGAGATTCGGTTTCTGGCCCGAAGGTGGTCGCGGCCAAAAAGTCGGCGGTGCGTTGCAGCCGTCCCCATGGATCGGCTTTGAAATCGCTGTGTGAAGCAACGCCGGCCATGGCCAGCGGCTGTAGCGATTGAAACAACAAGGCGCGCAGGCCACCGATGAACATGCATGAGTCGGCATGGATGATTCGGATCGGGCGGTCTTCGGCAAACCATCTCTCGCCAGGGGCCTCGAATAACTCTTGGGCACGGTTATCGGCATTGGGGCCAACAACTCGCGAGCGAACGGCGTCAGCGACGATGCGTCGAACGGGTTCAAAAATCTCGGACATAGTTAGATCGTGCCACGGTTTGCGCTGACATGTCTACACAGGCTGAGTACGCTCGTCACATGTCTGAAGAATTGCCGATCACCCCTCCACCTGATCCCAATTCCAACAAACTTCCGCGTTGGGTTTGGAAGGCAATCATCGTTTTCTGGCTGGGATTCTTAGGCACGATTCTGATTCGGTACGCCTATGACCGGCTGTTCTCATTTTTGATCCTTCTTTTGGTGTCACTCTTTTTGTCTCTGGCAATCGAGCCCGGTACGACTCGATTAGCGAAGCGGGGTTGGCGACGTGGCCACGCAACGATCGTGATCCTGTTGGGACTGCTGGTCGGTGTGATCATTTTTGTGGCAGCGATCGGGACACTGGTCGGAACCCAGGTTGCCGATCTTGCACAAAATTCAGAGCGGTATGTCAGCCGCACGGTGAACTTTTTGAATGACACGTTATCAACCAATATCAATCCACAAAAAGTAAACGACAGTATTCAAGATCCGAAAGGGCCAGTACAGAAATTTATCAAAGGCCAACAAGATGAAGCACTTCAACTTTCGGTGACCGCATTAGGGCTATTACTGCAAGCCTTCTCGGTGATGCTTTTCACTTTCTACTTAGTTGCTGATGGCCCGCGGCTGAGACGTTCAATATGTAGTCGACTTGCACCAGCGCGACAAAAGAGAGTTCTTGATACCTGGGACCTAGCGATTGAAAAAACTGGTGGGTATCTCTATAGTCGCGCGTTATTAGCGGTCGCTTCGGCCTTTGTGCATTGGATTGCTTTTCAATCACTTGGCACTGCGGCACCGATTGCGCTCGCGCTTTGGGTCGGTTTAATCTCGCAGTTCATTCCAGTGGTGGGCACATACATTGCTGGTGTTCTTCCGGTGCTCATCACATTCATCGACTCACCGTTAAAAGCACTCGCAGTCGTCATCGTGGTGATTTTGTATCAACAGATTGAAAACTTCTTAATCTCACCTCGTATCACTGCACGCACAATGGAAATTCATCCGGCGATTTCATTTGGTGCAGCTATCGCTGGTGGTGCACTACTCGGACCAGTCGGCGCAATCCTTGGTTTGCCGGTTGCAGCGATGGCCGTGGCATTGACTAGTGCATCGGGTGAGCGTCACGAACTTATTGAAAATGAACTTGTGGAAGTGCAGGAAAAAGGTAAGCAGCGGATTCGACGACGAGGTCGTCGACGTTGAGTGATTCAGTTTTGACTTCGTACGTTCCACTAGCAGTGACTTATCGCAATGATGTTTTGGAATCGGTGCATCATGCTGCTGTTGTTGCTTTGAATCAAGATGGCACCGTTGCATTCGCGATGGGTGATGCTCACGTTGGTATTTTTCCGCGATCAAGTACGAAGCCTTTGCAAGCCCATGCAATGGTGCAAGCGGGACTCGATCTTCCTGATGAGTTATTGGCATTGGTGTGTGCAAGTCACGATGGGCGCCCGATGCATCTTGATGGTGCGCGACGAATTTTGCAATCGGTCGGTCTTGACGAAAAAGCATTAGCGAATACTCCCGATTTGCCCCTCGACGAAAATGAAGCAGAACAAGCGATGCGCAATGGCGTGCAGCGCTCCTCAATTCTGCAGAACTGCTCGGGCAAGCACTCTGGAATGATTGCGACATGCGTGGCCGCTGGTTGGGCCACCGATGGCTACCTGCATGTTGAACATCCGTTGCAACGGGCCATCACCGACGGAATTCCTGCACTTGCGCAAGACCCTGTCTTAGGAATCGGTATTGACGGTTGTGGCGCACCAGCACATGTGGTGTCGCTGATCGGATTGGCCCGTTCATTTCGCAATATGGCAATCGGTGAGGCCGGCGAAGCGGGATTACGAATTCATCGAGCGATGTCGTCGTTCCCTGACATGGTTGGAGGTCCCGATCGAGATGTGAGTTTGTTGATGAAAGGGATTCCTGGGTTGATGGCCAAGGATGGAGCAGAGGGAGTTTTCGTTGCGGCATTGCCCGACGGACGGGCCGTGGCGTTGAAGGTCGCCGACGGGGCCAATCGTCCGCGGCCACCCTTGATGAGAGCAGCGTTGCGCGCTTTGGGCATTGATATTTCGCAGGTTCGCCCCGATGCATTTGAATCAATGATCCTTGGACACGGCTCTCGGGTTGGTGAAGTGCGTATTGTCGGAGAACTAGCGCAAATCGGTGGCGCAATTTAACGACGAATGGGGGCGACAACATGGCTGGTATTCCTTTCACAGGGATGATTGATCCTCTGCGTTATGCCGAGGCCGAAGTGGTGAGTCCTCTCGTGCGACGAGTCATTGCGCGCAACCCGTCAAAGTTCACGTTCACCGGAACTGGTACGTACATCGTGGGCAACGAATCTGAAGTTGCTGTTATTGATCCGGGTCCAGATTTGCCCGAGCACAGGGCGGCATTGTTACGCGCCATCGAAGGCCAGAAAGTTCGAGCCATTGTGATTACGCATTGTCACAGTGATCATGTGGGGTTGGCCGCGTGGCTGCGTGAAGAGACTGGTGCTCCCACGGTCGCCTGGAGACCCCATGGTGATGTCGGTCTTCTCGACAATGAAGATGACATCAAGGTGATGGAGTCATTGGCACCGCCACCAAAGACCGAAGAAGAAAAAGAAAAAGAACGCGAAATTGCTCGTGCCGCTGGGCTTGATCCTGATGATATGGAGATGCGCGAATCAGTTGATCTTGAATTTGACCCCGATGTACGCGTGGCCGATGGCGAAGTTGCTGCTCACGGTGACGGTTGGACTTTGATCGCGGTTCACACACCGGGTCATACGTCAAACCATATGTGTGTTGCGCTTGTTGAAGAGAAGGCTCTATTCACGGGCGATCACATCATGGGCTGGAGTACGACAGTGGTGTCACCTCCCGATGGCGACATGCGCGACTACTTATCATCAGTAAAAAAGTTACAAGAGCGTGATGACAAAATTTTGTGGCCAACCCACGGTTCGCCCGTGACTGATCCGCAGCCGTTCTTACATGCGTATTACGAACATCGTCTCAGTCGCGAGGCGCAAGTGATCGCATCGGTGACCGCAGGTGTCAACACGGTTGCACCGATGGTGCGTCAGATGTATGCCGCGGTGGCGCCCGAGCTCTATATCCCGGCGGCGCGCAGTGTGCTGTCGCATCTCACGCAACTGGTGCAGGACGGACGGTTGCTAGTACGCGGCGGAGGCCCAGCTCGCTTGTCGAGTACCTACGACATCCCGTAAATCTCTTGAGTGAAGACCGATCTGGTCTGGCGAAGTAGCAGAAAACCTCAGTTATTTACGACCAGATCGCCCAAGGTAAGTAGTGTCATATATAGTGTCACTTTATGGAACTGCTTCGTACCCCCGATTCTGCATTTGTCAATATCACCGACTGGGCGTTTGAACCCACCTACACCATCATCACGGCCGACGATGGAACAGTTATCCGTGTTGCCCACGTTGACATCGGCCCCAAAGATGCTGCCGAAACTTTCTTGTGCATGCACGGTGAACCCTCGTGGAGTTACTTGTATCGCAAGGTCGCTCGTGTCTTAACAGGTGCAGGACATCGAGTCATTGCCCCCGACCTCGTCGGGTTTGGTCGCAGTGATAAGCCAACACTTACTTCAGATTTCACCTACGAACGTCATGTTGAATGGATGAGTCAATGGCTTGTTGCCAACGATCTCAAAAACCTCACGCTGGTGTGTCAAGACTGGGGAAGTTTGATCGGTCTACGTTTGGCAACTGCGTTCCCCGATCGATTTGCGCGCATTGTGTTGGCCAACGGTGGACTTCCCACGGGTGATCCCGCACCGAACGAAGCATTTATGGCGTGGCGCAAGTTCAGCCAAGAAACACCTACCTTCCCCACATCACAAATCATTCAAGGCGGTTGTGCAAAGAAGCCATTAGCTCCTGAGGTTCTCGCTGCCTATGACGCGCCGTATCCTGATGAGTCATACAAATCGGCCGCTCGTATTTTCCCGACATTGGTTCCGGCATCACTTGATGACCCATCATCGAAGGCCAACATCAAAGCATGGGATGTCTTAAGGACGTGGACCAAGCCGTTCATCTGTGCATTCAGCGATAGTGATCCCGTGACCAAGAATGGCGAGTGGGCTTTTAGAAAAGTTGTGCCAGGTGCTGAGACGTCAATGCACACGACCATCGTGGGCGGCGGACACTTCTTGCAAGAAGATTGTGGCGAAGAACTCGCCAACTTCATTTTGCAAGCAATCGCTTAACGAATCAGCAACTCGCTAATTTTTGCGCCAGGTAATCGTGCTCTGCTTGATCGACTGACAAGTCCCAAGCACGCTTGATGTCAATCCAGATACGCACGTATTCACAGTGGTATGCAGAGTTCGGTGGCATCCATTCGGCCGGATCACGATCGCTTTTTGAACGGTTACTTGATGCAGTGACTGCAATCAAAAAGAACGGTTGATCA
>Ga0209086_10001196_pt1 | contig 21283 bp, 15 predicted proteins | sample M_130207_XF_Meta_FD_187312 | JGI IMG/M metagenome (GOLD analysis project Ga0209086, IMG submission 187312) | Freshwater microbial communities from Lake Montjoie, Canada to study carbon cycling - M_130207_XF_MetaG (SPAdes) (version 2) | ecosystem: Environmental > Aquatic > Freshwater > Lake... | reverse complement strand
GCACAAGGACTGAAGAACAGCGATTTGGCTTGACCCATGGGATCATCGTCGCTCACAATCACCCTGAAACCGAAATTTGCGAGAATTGCTGCTGCTTCGCCTTGGCATCTACGATGCGAAGACCGATAAAATCTTCGCTGAGAGCCTCACTCCCAGAGATTGGCTCGGTATCGCTAGAATGTGCGAAGATTCTCAAAGGATCCGTGGCGTATTGAGCCGTCCCTCGAGTCTCGCAAAAACATAGATCAAGATAGGGTTCGCTCCATCGCCGCGACCCACCGCACTCAAAACGTATACAAGTCACACTTTTTATGATGGAATTTCTTGAACAACTTTGGGAAATGCTCGGCAACGTTGCCGGTACAATCGCTTCCGGTACAGAGCGATGGCTCACCGGGCTCTTTGGTTCCTCCAACGCTCGTCATATCCGCACGCTTGAGCCTCGCATCGAGGCAATTGCGGCGCTCGAAGCACGCTATCAAGCGATGTCGAATACTGAACTTCGAGGCCAGACCGACGAATTTCGACGACGGCTTCAATCTGGCGAGACGCTCGACGATCTATTAGTCGAGGCATTTGCGGTCTGTCGGGAAGCTGGGTTTCGTTTTCTCGGGATGCGGCATTACGACGTGCAGTTGATCGGTGGCATGGTTTTGCACTCCGGAGCGATTGCCGAAATGATCACCGGTGAGGGAAAGACGCTCGTGGCAACACTGCCCGCGTACCTCAACGCCATTGAAGGCAAAGGTGTCCATGTTGTCACAGTCAACGATTATCTTGCACGTCGCGACATGGAATGGATGGGGCCTCTCTATATAGAACTTGGACTCACCGTTGGGGCTATTCAATCGGGCATGGAACCGGCTGAACGGCAGAAGGCATACGACTGCGACATCACCTACGGAACCAACAATGAGTTCGGTTTTGATTATCTACGCGACAACATGCGCAATGCAGCCAGAGGCGACAATCGTTTTCCGAAGTACATGCAACAGAGTCAAAAACAGCTTCATTTTGCGATTGTTGACGAAGTGGACAACATTTTAATCGATGAAGCTCGAACTCCTCTGATTATCTCCGGTCCCGCACATGACGATGTCACAAAATATTCAAAGGCTGATCAGATTGCCCGGCAGCTTCGCCCCGAACAGCACTTCGAAGTCAAGGAGCGAGAACACACTGTTTCGCTGACCGAAGAGGGTGTTCGATACGCAGAAAAACTTGCCGATGTTGAAAGTTTTTACACGGCCGGAAACATGGAGTGGCCTCATCTCATCGACAACTCTCTCAAGGCGCACTACCTGTATAAACGCGACGTCAATTACGTCGTGCAGGGAGATGAAGTTGTCATTGTGGATGAGTTCACCGGCCGACTTATGCCGGGCCGTCAATGGTCTGATGGACTTCATCAGGCGGTTGAAGCGAGAGAAGGGGTGCGAGTCAAGGAAGAATCTCAGACACTTGCCACAATTACCCTTCAGAATTTCTTCAAGCTCTACGGAAAACTGGCCGGTATGACGGGCACCGCCATGACTGAGGCAAGCGAATTCTGGAAAATATACAAACTCGATGTCGTGGCAATTCCGCCGAATCGTTCCCTCAAACGGTTGAATCATCCGGACGTTATTTATCGAACCGAACGGGAAAAATGGACGGCCGTTGCCGAAGAGGTCGAGCGACTTCATCGCTGGGATTGTGTTGTGATGGCCGACAAGTCGTGGCGAATCGGAACCATTGTCAAAGAAGACGATGAGGCGATTGAACTTCAAGAGAAGGGACAAAAAACCAGCGAGCGTGTCGTTCGATCCTCCATTAAGGAGATTCAACGAAAGGGCTGTCCGGTGCTTGTCGGAACCGTCTCGATTGAAAAGAGCGAACGCCTCTCCTCTTTGCTTGAAAAGCGAGGCGTCGATCATCAAGTGCTCAACGCCAAACATCATAAACGTGAGGCAGAAATCATTGCGCAAGCCGGTCGAAAAGGGGCTGTGACCATTGCTACGAATATGGCCGGTCGCGGTACCGACATTATTCTTGGAGGCAACGCCGACACGATGGTTTGGGCAATTCTCCAAGATCGATACCCCACTCGATTGGATGTGCCTGCGGCGGAGTGGAAATCACTCGTTCTGGAAATCACCGCTCGCGAAAATATGAAAAGTAACGGTGAGCTTGTCAGAGAGTTGGGCGGCCTGCACATCGTGGGCACCGAGCGGCACGAGGCGCGACGAATCGATCTTCAACTGCGTGGCCGTTGCGGCCGCCAGGGAGATCCTGGATCGAGTCGCTTTTTTCTCTCTCTCGAAGATGACCTTCTGCGGATTTTTGCCGGCGAATGGGTGAAGAACATTCTCACACGGCTCGGCATGCAAGATGGCGAAGCAATCGAAAGCTTTATGGTCACCCGTAGAATTGAAGGCGCTCAGAAGAAAGTTGAAGAGAGAAATTTTGACATCCGTAAAAATTTACTCGAATACGACGAGGTTATGGATGAACAGCGCAAGCGGGTGTATGGGTTTCGTCAACGAGTTCTCAACGGGGCTGATTGTCGGGCTATGATTCTCGACATGGTCGATCGGCAGGTCGACCAGCACATCAATCTTTTTCTGAACAAAGATTACGGCGCCGAATCCTATGCCACGTGGGCCGCTTCCCAATTGGTGTGTGAGCTCGATGGAAAAGATTTTCGAGGACTCTCTCCTGACGAAGCAGAACGCCTCTCTGTCGAGGAGGCGCAGCGACAGTCGGGAACTCTCATTCATGATGCCGTCGAAGAAAACCTTCCAAGCGAAGAAGAAGAATCCGAGTGGAATTGGGAAGCACTCGCAAAATTTTCGAATTCTCGATGGAAAACGTCTTTTCGCGATCGGGATCTTAAACGTTCTGGTCGAGATGGTGTCGTCGAATTTCTGCAACAACATGCACACGAAGCAATCTCTAAAATCGATCTCTCGGAAGGCGCCCGTTTTCTTTCCCACGATTACGGTCTGCGCTCGGCATGTGGATGGACGATGTGGCGATTCGGCGTCGAGCTTGATCCAGCTGCCGTTGAGGCGTTTGATGCTCAAGCATTCTGCGCATTTGTGCGGACAAAAGCACACACGGTCTATGCTCGACGAGAGATTGAGTATCCGGTTCTTGTTGGTTTTTCACATTTCTCATCTTCGACCAATGGAGTTCGCCAGTTCGATCGACAGGGGCTCCTCACATGGGCGCGTCAGCGATTCAATGCATCTCTTGATTCTGCATTGCTTGACTCAGCAAGCCTCGATCGTATTCGTGTTGATATTCTTGAGGCGAGTAGTGCATCTCACGCTCGCGCAGAAGCCATTCGCATCGAATCAATGGATCGCATTGCTATTCTTCAAAGGAATCACGGGCGTCATGAGCACGGGCCTCTCGAAAGTGAGGCAGAGTCGCTCGCCACATGGCTCCTCAATGAGGCACACGTTGAAGCAGCAGCGACGGCAGCCCGCACAAGCGACATCACGCACCTCCAGGATGCCGTGCTGTACGCCCTAGATGAATCCGATCGTCAGGAAATGCGTCACATGGAGCGAACAGTGCTTCTGCAAATTCTCGACAATTCTTGGAAAGATCACCTCTTGGCAATGGATCATCTGCGATCAAGCGTTGGTCTGCGAGGCTATGCTCAGGTTGATCCAAAAGTCGAATACAAACGCGAAGGCATGCGAACATTTGACCTGATGTGGAAAGGGATCGATGAACGAGTGACAGACATTGTCTTTCGAATTGAACAGGTGGAGGACGATGCTCTTCAAACCACTTGGAAGGAGACTGCGGCCATTCACGAAGAGGCAACTCCCACCATTCTCACGGCCGACAGTGGTGAACCTGCGTTGATAAATCCAACTTCCGACACAAAGGTCGAACCGATTCGGAATCTCGGACAACACACCAGTCGAAATGATCCTTGCCCATGTGGCAGTGGAAAAAAGTTCAAGAATTGCTGCATGCGATCAGGCAGCATTCCCGCTGCTGGTAGTGCCGGCGATCGCAAGGCCTGAGTTGCTTTTCGTCGCTCACTCATCAGCGGCACGTAAGGAAGGATTTTTGAAGATGACCCGTTGGGCATTCAACGCGGTCTATGTTGTTTTGGCAGTGGCGCTTTTGCCTTGGGTGTTTTTAAGACTTTTGCGAGGAGGTCGCCCAGTTGCCGCTCCGCTGGCCCGCGCCATTGGTGCAGTACGACGAATGCCCCCGCCAGATCACGCCCGGGGCATTCGACGAATCTGGTTACACGGGGTCAGCGTCGGAGAGGTGAATCTGCTTCACACTTTGTCACAGATGTTGCACTCGATCGACCCAACGGTCGAGTGCGTTGCATCGAGTTCAACAACTACCGGAATCGATCTTGCTCGCAGGAAGTTTGGTGATCACTCCACCTTTGCGTGCCCCCTTGATTTCTCGTGGGCGGTCAGTCGGGTTCTTGATCGTGTTGCTCCCGATCTATTGGTTCTCGGAGAGCTTGAACTCTGGCCCAATCTTTTGGATAGAGCGCATGCCCGTGGAATTCCAATTGCTGTTGTCAATGCACGGATGAGCCCTCGGAGCTTTCGTGGATATTCAAGAATCACTCCTTTCGTTCAACAAATGCTCCGAAAAATTGATCTCGTCGCAGCACGATCGCCCGACGACGCACATCGATTTTCAACACTGGGGGCCAAGCATGTTTTCATGAGCGGTTCGATGAAATTTGACGGAGTCGTTGGCGATCGCATGTCACCCGCGATTCTCGCGTTGCGATCACTTGCGAACATTCTTCCAAGCGACGTCGTTTTTCTTGCCGGCAGCACACAATCTCCGGAAGAACTCTTGGCGATCAACACTTTCTGTGCGCTCTGCGGTGAGTTCCCTGCACTGCGATTGATTCTGGTTCCCCGCCATACCGAACGATGCGGGAGTATCGCAACAATGCTTGATGACATGCAGGTCCAGTGGCAGCTTCGAAGTCGTTTGGATCATGAAAATATTCATTCTTCTGCGCGAGTACTCTTGGTTGACTCGATTGGCGAACTTTCGAACTGGTGGGGCACTGCCAGAATCGCCTTTGTGGGAGGGAGTCTCGATGGCCATCGGGGAGGACAAAATATGATCGAACCGGCTGCCTACGGCTGCGCCGTGGCATTCGGTCCTCATACCTTTAACTTTCAAACCGAGGTTCAAGAACTTCTGGAAGCAGATGCCTCCAGAGTCATTGACGATGGTGATTCGCTCACCGATTTTGTTCGTAAATGCCTGCTTGAATCGGAGTGGGCGGAGCAACTTGGGAAGCGCGCGGCCACACTTGTAGCTTCCCGTCGAGGCGTTACTCGGGTAACTGCCCACGCCTTACTCGACCTTCTGAACCGACGTTGCAGCCACAATGCAGGCACGCAAACGACAACGCCATAAATCTCCAGGTCCTGAAATTCCGTTTCCATTCCTATTCTATTGGGATTAGGGAATGTTCCCGTTGCCGAAACATTGTCAAATGTTGATAATCCCCAAAACTTTTAATCTTTAAAAAGTATTGCAATATCAGGTTCTTTACCACTTCCATTCATCGAGAGGCACTCCACGTGGCTGCAGGAAAATATCTTTTTACGAGCGAATCCGTCAGCATGGGCCATCCAGACAAATTGGCCGACCAGATTTCTGACGGAGTTCTTGACGCCTATCTTGCGCAAGATCCCACCAGTCGCGTTGCTTGCGAAACGCTCGTAACCACCGGTTTGGCTGTTATTGCAGGCGAAATCACATCGCGTGGCACCATTGATTATCAACAGGTGGTACGCGGCGTCATTCGTGATGTCGGATATACAGATGATGAAATGGGGATTGCTGCTGATACCTGTTCCGTTCTCGTGGCGGTGGGAAAGCAAAGTGGAGATATCGCTCTGGGCGTGGATGCAGACAACTCCTCAGGGAAGGACATTGGAGCAGGTGACCAAGGATTGATGTTCGGTTACGCGTGTAACGACACCCCTGAACTTATGCCGCTGCCAATTGCGCTGGCGCATCGTATTTTGAATCGACTCACTGAAGCTCGGCAACGCAAGGAAGTCGACTGGCTTCGTCCTGATTCAAAGAGTCAAGTGACAATCGAATTCGAAGGCAATCGTCCGGTACGCGTTGACACTGTTGTGGTTTCAACCCAGCATTCTCCGAATGTTTCCATCGATGAAATCAAGCGTTACGTTATCGAGAAAATCATCCGCCCGTTACTGCCCCGAGATCTTGATTCCTCAGATACTGTCTATCACATCAATCCTACCGGTCGATTCGTCGTGGGTGGACCGCATGGTGACTGCGGTCTTACGGGTCGAAAAATCATTGTCGACACCTACGGTGGATGGGGACGGCACGGCGGCGGTGCATTCTCAGGTAAGGATCCAACGAAAGTCGATCGAAGCGCCGCCTATATGGCTCGGCATATCGCCAAGAACATCGTTGCCGCTCATCTCGCCGATCGCTGCGAACTTCAACTCGCCTACGCGATTGGCGTGAGTGATCCTGTGAGCGTTCACGTTGACACCGAGGGAACTGGAAAACTTGAAGACAGTCGCCTGTGCGAAGTCATTCGAGAATTCTTTAAGCTCACGCCTCGTGGAATCATTGAGTACCTTGACCTTCGCAAACCGATCTACAGGCGCACTGCTGCCGGTGGTCATTTTGGAAGAGATGGTTTTACCTGGGAGCAGACCGATCGCGCCGCCGCACTGGCTGAAGCCGCCAGAGCCGGTGCCACCGTCGGCTGATGCTTGTGGCCAAGGATGCAAAACATTTTGTCAATGTTCGTGAGGGCACTGACGACCTCTATGTTTCAATCGATTCTGTCGGTGTCGGCTCTCTTGGTCGTTACGGACAACCGACAGCTCGCCCATGGAATTATTGTGATCGTCCTATCGATCAAGCTTTCACCGTATTTTTTTGTCTCGTGCCAGGTCTGACAGCAATTGCCTGTGGACTGGTGCTGGCTCTGCGAAGATTTGAAGGGGCACTTGATGCTCCTGCTCGTCCACTCACGATCCTGTCGGTCGGCATGTGTGGCGTATTGATTATTCTTGCGAGCGACGCCGCAACATGGTTGATCGGCCATGGGTTTCTGTTTGGAAGAGTCACTTCCAGAATCGGATTTCTGTTGGCTATCTGGGCGATGGCATTGCCTGGAGTGAACGGCATTGCCATCGGAACGATACTTGCAGTGGCTTTCAGCACAATTGTATTGCCTAATCTCATTGCTCTTCGTACTTATTTTCCTCATCGAATTGCTCCCTCGCGTTTTCCAGTGTCACGCTTCCCGCAGACTCCATTGTTTGATCATCAAACAATGCCAGAAAAATCTTCGACGTCGTTTCGCAGCTCCACCGAGCAACCTTCATTCGACGCTGTTTCCGACATGCGGATTCGTCAATGGTTTCAACGAGGCGACTCACCCGAGGGAGCCGATATTCTGACGGGAACTCTGACTCTTCACGTACTTCAAGGAACCCGAGTTGCGTGGGGACATATTGGATTTTGTCCCTCTTTTGCACACACTCCAACGCTTTCGGTCTCAACGTCATTTGACGGAACCGAGGCCCTCGTGCAAGCAGCTGAGGTGTTGCCGTGGGGCGCACGAATCGAATGTCGCCTCGATGATCCGGCCGAAGAAAACTTTTATCTTCCAATCGATCTTGTAGCCAAGTACGTGCCGCCTTTACGATCCGCAGTCGAATCCGATGGTAGTCACTTTATTGGCCTTCCAAAGGGGCCCTCCGGTCCACCGTTATTCTGAGCGTTTTTCTCAGAATAATGTGCCGAAAAACAAACCAATGGCGCGCTGGCCCGAACGACTCTGGACCACCCTCTTCACGTATTCAGTGATCTTCGTGGGATTCCCTCTCCTTTGCTACATTTTTTGGTATTGGGTACGAGGAAAACCTTAGTACTCGGCACGTTTCGCGACAGTTTCACTGTTTTTTATTTATTGAACGCCGACTTTGATTCCTTTGATGCAACTCCCAACAGATATCGCTGATCGACTTCGGACACTTGATCAACCATCGATCGTACAAGCGTGGCATTCGCTTGACGATCAAGGACAACAACGCCTGCTCCAACAAATGCGTTCGATCGAATGGTCGCTTGTGAGTGAATGCCTCTCTCTTTCAAAGCCTGGCGATCCTGTACCCCAAGCGGCCAGTCTTTCATGGCTTCACCAGGCTCGGTCACCTCAAGCACTCCTGATGGGAAGTTCATCCAATCAAGTGCTTCCCTGCGATGCGTTGCGTACAGGTCGACACGCCCTCTCTCGGGGAGCCATTGGAGCGATTCTCTTGGCCGGGGGGCAGGGCACGCGGTTGCGTGCACATGGTCCCAAGGGTTGTTATCCGATAGGACCGGTGTCCAAAGCCAGTCTCTATGAAATTCTCTGTGGAAAGCTTTTGGCTGTTGCAAGGCGATATGGTCGCGATGTACCGCTGGCAGTCATGACAAGTTGTGCGACTGATGACGATACTCGACAGTATTTTGAAAACCATTCATTTTTTGGACTCAATTCTCACAATGTATTCTTTTTTTGTCAGCAGGAAGTGCCTGTTCTCCATGCGACTGACAAGCAATTCATGTTGGAGACACCCGATCATATTGCCATGGCTCCCGACGGCCACGGTGGCATGCTCACATCGCTTGCTCACCGTGGTGGGCTCGATTGGTTTGTGTCAAAAGGCGTTGAGCAGTTGGTTTCATTTCAGGTCGACAATCCTCTCATCGAACCGCTCTCGGCAGAATTTTTAGGCTATCATCTGCTGTCAAAGGCTGAGATGACCACGCAGGTCGTTCGCAAGGAAAATCCTCGCGAACGAGTCGGCGTGATCGTCGAGCGAGATCGTACTTTTCAAATCGTAGAATACAGCGATCTTCCTCACTCGATTGCCGACGAACGATTAAGCAACGGTTGCTTGCGATTTTCCTGCGGCAGCATCGCCGTTCACTGCTTTGATATCTCCTTTATGATTCGCATGTCGCACAATCACAGTGCCCTGCCCTTTCATGTCGTGCATAAAGCGGTACCACTTCTGCTTTCCAATGGCACCATTCAGGTGCCAGAAAATCCCAATGCGTTGAAATTTGAGCGTTTTATATTTGATCTTTTGCCACAGGCCCAACGCGTGAGCGTGGTCGAGGTTGATCGAAACAACTGCTTCGCACCGCTCAAAAATCCACTGGGTTCTCAATCGGATGGCCCCGAGCACGTACAGCGATCCATGCTTGCCAAAGCCCGAGCGATGATGGAGTCGGCTGGTGTGCACGTGGACGATGGCATCCCAATCGAGATTGATTGTGCTCATATTCTCGACGTAGACGATATTCCACATTTCATCGCCCCCGGAACTCGCATGACTGCACCCACCGTCGTTGGACGATCGATTCCAATATCGATAACTGTCTCTGAAACCTTTCACAACACACAAGGAAATTGATCCATGTTGCATGGAATCGTAATGGCGGGTGGATCGGGAACGAGATTCTGGCCTGCCAGTCGCGTTACTCTTCCAAAACAACTGCTTCCCTTAGCCGGCCCAACAACTCTTTTAGAAGACACCGTCGGCCGCCTTGCTGGCCTGATTCCGAATAATCGGATACTCGTGGTATCGAGTTCTCGAATCGACAGGCAGGTTCGTGAACAACTTCCAAACATTCCTGCCGAAAATATTGTTGGGGAACCTTGTAAGCGTGATACCGCTCCCTGTATCGGCTTGGCCGCGATGCTTGTGACTCGAAACGATCCTGACGCCACCATGGTCGTGATGCCCTCCGATCATGTGATTGCGTCACAGGAAGAATTCCAATCTGCAATTCGACAGGCCCAGGCGATTGTGGATGAATCACCGACACGCTTTGTTACCTTTGGAATCAAGCCAACCTATCCAGCGGAAACATTTGGATATATCGAATGCGGGCGAGTCATCTCACAGGGCCATGGCCCTTCGACCGTCCATGCCGTGGCTACATTCAAAGAAAAACCTCCAGCAGACATCGCTGCAGCATATCTTGCCGCTGGTCATTTTCTCTGGAATGCAGGAATTTTCGTCTGGCGAGCTCACACCATTCTTGAGGCACTCAAGCAGAATCAGCCCGACTGTCATCAGCGACTCACTCGCATTGTCGACGCGTGGGAGACTCCCCATCAGTCACAGGTCTTTTCAGAAGAGTTTGCCGCAATGAAGGGCATTTCGATTGACTATGCCGTGCTTGAAAATGCGAGTAACGTTGTCGTGATGAATGCTCCATTTTCATGGGATGATTTGGGTGGGTGGTCTGCAGTCGCACGGCAGCGAGGCACCGACAACGAAGGCAATACGATTGTGGGAAAGCACCTTGGAATCAACACGGTGCACACGATCATTCATTCAAACGAAGATCACCTTGTGGTCACGATGGGTCTTGAAGGTATGCTCGTAGTACATACGCCCGATGCCACGCTTGTCGCCGATCGAAACCATGAAGAGGCGATTCGAAGAGTGGTCGCAGAACTCGAAAACCGAGGATGGAGTGAGTTTCTCTGATCTTTTTCGCGTAAAAAACTTGTTTCCGTTGAACACAGAATCTGGCGAACGACATTCTCTTGAAACGTTTTCATTCTCCCATGTGACCCTCCATGTTTTTTTTACCAATACTCAGAAGACTTTTTCTGATCGGTGTGTTACTCGAGATCGCAGCCGGTTCTTCAGCTCTTGCAGAGGACTCGATACACACACACACCGTTGGTTCCAAAGAAACTTCTTGGCTCTCATCGCTCAAAGGAATGTCCGATGCGATTGAATGGTCCGATCAACTTGTTTGTCACGACTGGCGACTTCAGTCAAAACCTTTTACTGACTCCTGGCGACTTCTTGATCCAGAAAATCAGTGCTGCATCGAGGGTTCTCGCGATGACTGCATGGCTTTTTTTCGTTTCCGTGAAGAGGCCGGTCTGATTCCTTCCGTACAAGGCTCCGCAGTGCTTGTACTGCATGGACTTGGTCAAGGCCGGGGTTCGATGCGTCCACTCGTTGAGTATCTGCGAAAGCATTCTGACGCAACGATTATGAATGTGGGGTACGCCAGTCCGAAAGCAGAACTTGAGGATCATGCCCGATCGCTCGGCCTCGTGATTCACAATCTTCCAAAAGTCGACCGTCTCAGCTTTGTAACGCACAGCCTCGGCACGCTGGTGGTTCGCCGTTGGATGAGCATGGCTTCTCCTGAAGATCTCAAGCGACTCGATCGCATGGTTATGCTCGGTGCGCCAAATCAAGGTTCGGAACTGGCCCGAATAGTATCTCGAGTGTGGTTCCTTTCATTCTTGGCCGATGGGGCAGCTCGCGAAATGGTTGTGGAGTGGAAACGCATCTCTGATCAACTCGCGATCCCGCCATGTTCATTCGGGATTATTGCCGGAGGACGAGGGGACAATCGGGGATTCAGTCCTTTGCTCACTGGTGATGACGACGCCATTGTGCGAGTTGCAGAGACTCATCTTGCAGGTGCTGACGATTTTCTGCTTCTTCCGGTGCATCATGCAGACATGATGCGGAATCCTCAGATTCAGGAGGCGACAATGTCATTTCTCAAAACTGGTTCTTTTACAACTCTTGAAGATCGAAAAGAAATCGAGCCGGCGACCCTGAGACCGATCGAACCACCACAATGAGTGAACATCCGGGAAGAATCGAACTACCGCAGGGACGCGTTGTGGGCGTTGACTATGGCCGCAAGCGAGTTGGTCTTGCCATTTGCGATGCACATCGGATTGTTTCCAGTCCATACGGTGTCTATCAGCGCCATGGAAATACTCTGGCAGACGGAGAGTATTTTAAAAATCTTGTCCGCGAGGAACAGATTGTTGGTTTTGTTGTAGGCCTGCCTCTTCATACAGACGGCTCCGACAGTGTTATGTCGATTGAAGTTGAACGATTCGGTACATGGTTGAGCACGACCACGGGCGTGCCGGTGGTATTTCACGATGAGCGATTCAGTTCGGTCGAAGCTACTGATCTTCTTTCATTATCGGGGCTTTCCAGAGGAAAACGAAAGGCCCGTACCGATTCACTTGCGGCGCAGATCGTGCTCACGGCATGGGTTGAATCTATCGGTAGTCAACAAAAACATCCTGGAGCCCTCGACGGATGACGCTCGCGCACCTGACTCTAACCTCGCCTCAACGCCGCAGGCTGATCGTGGGCTGTGGGTATCTCGGGCTCCGCGTGGCAAAGCGTTGGCTCGCTTCTGGATCCCAAGTATGGGCCGCAACTCGAAGCAGTGATCGCGCAAATATATTTCAGGACGCAGGCCTGCTTCCGATCGAAATGGACGTCACAAAAGCTTCTCTTCCTGAGCTTCCAAGTGTTGATACCGTTCTTTGGTCGGTCGGATTCGATCGAGCAAGTGGAGTTTCTCATTACGACATTCATGTGCGTGGACTGAGTCGTTTTTTAGACGCATGCCCCGGAACACCGCGCATTGTGCTTTGCAGCTCGACGGGCGTGTGGGCAGACGAGGACGGACGCGTGGTCGACGAATCGACACCTCCACATCCAACCCGTGAGGCCGGACGAGTACTTCTGGAAGCTGAACAGTTACTGAATGACCACCGCCTTGGTCCAGGAATTGTTCTACGTTTCGCCGGGCTCTATGGTCCCGGTCGTCTCCCAAGAATTGACCAGCTGAGGGCAGGTATCCCGATTCCGGCAGATCCAGAAAGCTGGCTGAATCTCATTCACATTGATGACGCTGCCAACGTGATTGAAACACTTGCTGAACGAATACACGCTCGCAAACTCTATGTGGTCTCTGATGGAACACCCGTGCAGCGAAAAATGTGGTACGAAAAAATCGCCCTCCTGACAAACAGTCCTCCTCCTCGATTTGACACCGAGGCTCCTCGAACGCGCGGAGCTGACAAAAGAGTAGATGCCCGTCGACTCTGGAGCGATCTTGGTCGAGGTCCCATGCACCCCGACTCGTTTCATGCTGTGAGCGAATTATCTTTGAACGAATCCTGACCAGGATGCTCGTTACTGAAGAACTGGCACCGCTCTAGGAGCAGCCGGTTCGGCCTCCGGGTTTATTTGTGCAAGGCTAGCCACTCCACCGGAAAGAGCCGTGAGATAATCGAGCGTAACTCTCATCGCCTCAGCGAAGTAGTAATCTCTCTTCACGATTGGTCTCTTTGGGTCTTCAGAACGTTCAAGTTTTTCTTCTTCGTCACCAACTGACTTGGATTCATTCCAACTTTTAACGAAATCCTCTTCCACAAGTGAAATTGTTTTTTCGCTCTTACGCTTTCTGTATTGAGCGATGTCCCGCTCTACTTTCTGGAAATCCTCATTTTTTTCAACGCGATTGGTAGAACGATCCTGCAGGGCTTTGACAAGCTCTGGCGTGAGCCTGTTGCTCGATTTAAAGCTGGCCGCCGGAACCTTGTCGAACGCCAATGCGTAATCCAAATCAGACTCTCCCACCTCCAAGTGTGTCGTAAGACTCGGCAACTCCACGTCGCTCTTTACGCCTTCAAGCTGCGTACTCTCTCCCAAAGGACGATAAAACTGCTGCATGGTAATTTTAATTGCGCCAAGCGAAGGAGCGTTGGGGAGTCGTTGAAAGAGCTGCCTCCCAAGATCGAGCAGGCTCTGTACCGTGCCCTTACCGTGCGTAGCTTTGTCTCCAACCACTAGTCCGCGGCGATAGTCCTGAATGGCTCCGGCGACAATCTCACTCGCGCTGGCACTAAATTTATTGATAAGCACTACGAGCGGTCCATCCCATGAAATATCGGGGTCCACATCGTCGTACTGCTGGATGCGTTTGTCGGCATCCTTGATCTGCACGACCGGACCGGTATCCATGAACAGACCCGTGAGTGAAATAGACTCAGGAAGCGAACCGCCGCCGTTGTTCCGCAGGTCGAGAACAACGCAGTCAACACCTTTCTGGCGAAACTCGTCGAGCAATCGCTTGCAATCACGCGTCGTGCTCTTGTACTCGGCCTGCCCCTGACGGGCACCTGCCATGTCCATGTAGAAGCTAGGGAGATTAATAACGCCTATCTTGAATGGAGAGCCATCTATTTTCTTTCCCTCTTCAATCACTTCGCCTCGGGCTTCGCTGTCCTTAAGTTCGATTTTGTCTCTCGTGATGTCGTAAATTTTTGGAACTGTCTGGCCAACTGGAATGACCTTTAGTCGAACGATCGTGCTACGCTTTCCACGAATAAGTTTCACGACTTCGTTGAGATTCATGTCAACGACGTCAGTCAATTCGCCAGTGGCCCCCTGCCCCACACCAATTACGCGGTCCTTGGGCTGCAAACGGCCGTCTTTATCCGCCGCTCCTCCCGGAACAAGTTCGGCCACGGTCGTGAAACCATCTTCGCCTCTGAGTGATGCGCCGATTCCATCAAGTTGTAAACGCATGCTGATTTCGAAGTTTTCTAAGGTTCCAGGAGACATATAGCTCGTGTGCGGATCGAGGCTACTCGTCAAAGCTGAAAGATAGGTTTCCAAAAGTTCGTCAGCCGTCATCTGGTGCATTCTTTTTGCAAAACTGCTGTATCTTCGCGTCAATTTTTCCTTGGCTTCCTCGGGAGACATTTTCTCCATCTTTTGAATCAGGAGGTCGTACTTCACCCGACGACGCCATAGATCCTCCGCCTCGGCCTCGCTTGCGGCCCATTTGGTCTCATCGCGGTCGGCAATAATCGAATCTTTCTGTGTGAAATCATGCGGTTCGGAAATGAATCGTTTAATGAGCGGAAGACGTTGATCCAATCGCTGAAGAAGTCTGTTGGAAACGTCGTACGCAAATGAAACATCTCCACGTTTTACAACCTCGGCCAAGGAACTCTGCCTCTTTTGGAATTCATCGATGTCGGCCTGCATGAGATAGACTTTCATCGGATCGAGTGCTTCCAAAAACGTCTTGAACCATCGAGATGAGATTTCGGCATCAATCGGACGACGATTCAAATGTTCGCGTTCGAGATAGCTTCGAACTGCCAGCGTGATCTGTCGATCATTTGGACCAGGTTTCGCGCCAGACGCTGGAACGGCTGCGACCGTCTTTGCAGGCGCATCTTCTGCCACAAGCAGAGCCGAACAGTTCCACAGAACAAATCCGAGTGCGATTGCAATTTCAAAAAAATATCCCATTCGACGATCAACCACGACTTGCCGACATGTGTCTCGAACCGGATTGATGAATTGTTGATCGTTTCTGCTTCTGCCCTGCACGTCGCACCTCCTGTCGCGAATCACAACGAAATTTGAAAGAAACTAGAATCTAACAGAACGTTTTGAATTGTGTCTGCCCTAAATCGTCTCCCGAATTACAAAAAACACAGGGTACAGCCTTGCTCGAAAGGATTTTCTGACAATCGAGACGCCGTCAGCAGGGTCGAGTCCATTCAATGTGGATCGTGAGCGATTCTCCAAGAGAGGTCCTCAGGGGATGACTGCGGTTGCCCTGTCGAGCAAAGACAACACCACTGAATGGTCACATCCAAGTCGTTTGGCCAGAACCCACTCCGTACGAGGGTACATTTTTTGTGCAGAAGCCACCGCTGTTTGAATCTCCATTTCAACCTTTCCTGCGAAAAGAAGGTGTGGCCTCACAACCACTCGTCGAGGAATCTCTGAGGCCGCGTTTTGGATCGCTTCCTGAAGCGACGGTTTTGCTACAGCCACGAAACCAATGTGAGTTCGAGTCTGACTTGTCTGCGACTGTGCGAGGCTCAGATCGGTGCCCCGTGCAGAAAGTGCCGCAAACTCCAAGAGATGATCGAGGGCCTCCGGATCGCTCGAACCCCTTCCTACAAAAAGATCGATCGATTCTGAATCTTCGCATGGCGATAACAATCGGATTGCTTCGTGACGTCTTCGTTGAGAAAGCGCGACGAGTTGAGGATGGCATCCCAGCACCTCTGCTTGAAAAACTTCAATGCCGCTGACTTTACTTGCTCTCGCCAACTCTTCTGGAACATCACGCATCGCGTGGCCGGCAGAAAAAAGCAGCAACGGTGCAGCAATAATCATTGAACAGCCTCGCGATGCGAGTCGTTCGACTCCTTGAGAAATCGTCGGTTCGACACATTCCAAAAATCCAAGTTCTACCGGCACTCTCGCGAGCACTTCCTGCATTCGGAGTGCCACTTCTCGAGCTTCGCTCGCTCCCGTTTCGTTCACCGTACCATGCCCCACGACCAGACAGCCGATCTCTTCTGGCCAGACTCTCACGTGTTCCGCTACCGATTGCTGGCTCATGATGACTCACCCAATACATGTGGGACTATTCACTTCGCATTCGAATTTTTGCTTGGACGTTTTGCATAACTCACATTGACTATTCAATGTGTATCTCAATTCTTCTGCACGTGCACTCCCTTTCTCGATCGGCGGTCCTCGCGTGGCCCCTTCTTCCGGTACTTGGTTTGAGTGCTTCTCTCATTTTTGAATCCTAAGATTTTTTCGCGTTACACATCAGAACCTATTTTCGCATTCGGCCCTCGTTGCATAAAGACCGCCAATATTCCCGTATCATCACTGACGCCTATAGATCTCCGAAGCAACGATGCTTGATGGGAATCCGTCGTAGCAATCATTTGTGATCAAATCGCCTGGTCGAACGGGAGGAGCATTTCTGCTGCCACAACGGTTTCTGGAGTCAGTCGATCTACTCTATAGTAAATTTGGATTTCTTGAGATTCGCCGGGGACACAGTACTGATCGTTCGATACGATTGTCCCAGAGACATTCTTGAGAGCATTCCTCACTTGTTGGAAAGAGTTACCAATGCAATTTCAAAAACAGTATTCTGGAAAGCATTTTTTACTTCCTTCTTGCAAGAGTGAGTTTATTGTCTGTCTGATTTATCTTTCGACCAGCTTCATAACCTGCATTTGTGCGTTGACTTGCTTACTCACACTCACATCACTCGCCGCAGAATCGACTGACGTGCCTCGATCGCCAGACCATTGGCCTCGTTGGCGAGGAACCGATGGAGCGGGACAAGGAGGCTCTGCGAAGTTTCCTCACACGTGGACAGACAAAGACTGGGCATGGTCGGTTGATTTGCCAGGAGTTGGTCATGCGTCACCTGTTGTTTGGAATGATAGTATTGTGGTTGCCTCCGCAGACCCTCTGACAGGCACCCGAATTGTTACGTGTCATTCCACCTTGGATGGATCGGTGAAGTGGCGAAGCGAAATGCCCGGGAATGTTGAACGCGTGCATGCGCAAAACAGTCTCGCTTCGAGCACTGCGGCGGTGGATCAATCGGGGATCTACTGGACGTGGGCAACCCGAGATGGGCTCAACGTCGAGGCATTCTCGCATGACGGCAAACGACTCTGGCATGCCGATCTTGGACCCTACGAATCCGAACATGGTTTTGGCTCATCGCTTGCTTTGTTTCGCGATCTTTTAATTGTGCCGATTGAACAGGATGGCCCCAGCTCAGTGGTTGCGCTCGACACGAGCACTGGAGATCTTCGATGGAAGCTGCCTCGCAGTACTGCACGCACTGCTTACTCAACTCCGCTCATCATGGAGAGCGATAAACCAGTAGCCATTTTGGCCAGCATGGCCCACGGAATCACTGGAATCGATCCGCAACGTGGAACCATTTTGTGGCAACGGGCCTGCTTTCCCAAACGCACAGTCTCCTCTCCGGTGCTCGTGGGAAATTCAGTTGCGTGCACCTGTGGTGAGGGTGGCGGGGACAATCTTCTGATCGCGTTACGACTGCCTACCGATGCATCTTTGGATGGATCTCCGGTGGAGCCAGCGATTTCGTTTGAACTCGATAGAAGCATCGCTCCGTACGTTCCAACACCGGTCTGCTCTGGAAATCGACTTTATCTCTGGGGTGATCGAGGTGTGGTGACATGCGTTCATGCCATCAGTGGCGAGGTTGTCTGGAGAGGTCGCGTCGGCGGAACTTTTTCTGCTTCACCGATTGTTGTTGGTGGAACTGTTCTGAATGTTTCAGCCGACGGTGATATTGTGGTGATTGCCGATGACGATGAGTTTAGACTGCTTGGCACCACGAGCCTCGGTGAACCATCCCGCTCGACACCGGCGGTTGCCAGAGGAAAAATGTTTTTTCGAAGCGTCAGCAAACTGTATGCAATTCATGCGCTGGTGGAAAAAACTCTCACCGATCATTGAGGCTTCACTCTGATGGCTGTTGGGAAACTTTCCAGTCACCACCTTTTCGAACAGCCAGCAGAAAAAGAAGCAGTCCAACCGCAGAAAAAATGGCCGCACTCCACGCCGGCCAGTCGATTTGAAACGCCACAAGTGGCATGGCCACAAGCGGCCCAAGAATTCTTGCCACTGCGGTTGCCGATTGCATAACGCCCAGCACTGCCCCCTGATGCTCAGGATCGCTACCACGGGAAATCAGACTCTGAACCGAAGGAGTCACGCACGCAAAACCGATCACTTCAATGGCAATTGCTACAAGAAAAAGATCGAAATTCCCCTGTCGGCTGGTCCATCCGATGGCAATCAGACCGACGATCGCAAATATCCATCCCGTTGTTGCCATCATTCGTTCACTGACACGACCTGCCAGCCGTCGAACAAGAAACCCCTGCGCAAGGGTGAGCACAAGTCCCAAGTAGACAAAGACTCCCAGCACAACAACGCTGCGGCGGTTGTCGACCGACCGCATTCGTTGATCGGGATCGAACCATGCGAGAACTCGCGATGCTTCTTGCGGTATCTCAGTCAGTTGTGAATCGATTTGGACAATCTTATCGATGACCAACGAAAGGCTCGATTCAAACTGAGAGAATGCCAACACCGATGCAAACGCTGTTCCGATGAACGCCAGCACGCTTGGAGACATTCCTGCGAGCATGCCGCCTTTGGACGCGTTGAGCCGTTGGTTTTGATTCGACAGCGTTCTTGATTCTGGAAGACGCCTCCACGCTAGAAAAAGCGCGATTGCCGAAAGACCGCTAGCAACGAATCCTGGCCATGGACTTCGAGCAGCCGCAGGCCCCAACAACAATGCCGCCGAACCGAGAAGCGGTCCAAGCGTAAATCCAAGCGCGAATGCCGCGCCAACCAGCGCCATTCCTTTGGCACGCCCTTTGGGAGTCGTCGAATCTGCAATGTAGGCCTGCGCCGTAGAAATCGTTGCACCGGCGACGCCTGCCCCGATTCGTGAAAAAAATAATCCCCAGAGGCTTCCAAAGGCCGCTGAAATTCCAAAAATCGCATAGAAAATTACAGAACCTGTAAGCCCCATGAGTAAGACCGGCCGCCTGCCAACGCGGTCGGACAATCGGCCCCAGATTGGTGCACACACAAACTGTGCTGCGGAAAAACTGCAGGTGAGCAAACCGAGCATCCAGCCTGTTGTCCATTGATCAAAACCACCCGACTCAGCAAGCGATTTTCCGTAGAGTGGCAAAAGAGGCAACACCATTCCGAACCCGAGAAGATCGATGAACACCGTGAGAAAGATAACGCCGAGAGAGCCCTTTGCTGGGGCTTTCGCTTCTTCTGTATTTGGAAGAACTGAGGTCGTCGGCATTGTCATACGTGGTCTCATCTTGTGAAGTAATTTTTTAGAATACGCGGTAGAGCGGTTTCATCGAAATTCAGTTTACAAACACCGTAACTGCGTCACATCCGCTACACTCAGCATCCTGTATGGTTGCGCGAAAAAAAAATATCGTGTCTGAAAATCGCCCTGACGGCATGAGCGTCTCGGAGATTACTGCACTCGTCAAGGAAAACGTTGAAAAAAACTTTCCTGATATCTGGATCATTGGCGAGATATCAAACCTTACCAGAGCCTCTTCAGGTCACATCTACCTGACACTCAAGGACGAGTCGGCACAACTGCGAGGCGTTGTGTGGCGGGGAGCGGTGCCCATGCTGGCCATTGAGCCGGCTGATGGGCTGGAAGTCCTCTGTCACGGGCGATTGGAAGTCTACGCTGCACGAGGCACCTATCAGGTGTCAATCGACAAAATGCATGTGGTTGGCATGGGAGTTCTGGAATCTCGACTTTTGCTACTGCGTGAAAAACTTTTGCAGGAAGGTCTCTTTGATCCTCATCGAAAACGACCGCTGCCAGAATTTCCAAAACGAATTGTTCTTGTGACGAGTCCTTCGGGCGCTGCGATCTGCGACTTCCTTGAAACCTTAAAAGCTCGCTGGAGTGTCGCGGAGGTCTTCGTTATGTCTGTCCGCGTTCAGGGTGCTGGAGCCGCTGAAGAAATTGCCGAAGCGATCCGACAGGCGAACCTTCTCTCGCTGCCGATCGATGCACTGGTGATCGCTCGTGGAGGCGGAAGTCTTGAAGACTTGTGGGCCTTTAACGAAGAGGTACTCGTCCGTGCGATTGCAGATTCTCGAATTCCAGTCGTTTCGGGAGTCGGTCATGAAATAGATATTACCCTTGCAGATTTAGCAGCCGACGTCCGCGCGCTCACGCCAACGGATGCCGCGGTCAAGGTTTCTCCTGTGTTGACTCAAGTGCTGGATCTATTGAATGGACTGTTGCATCGTGCTCACACGGCACTCGTCCAGCGTGCCAACCAAGCCAGCGAGCGGTTTGATTCATGGAGCCGTCGACTCGCGATGCACGAACCAAGCCGTACTATCCAAGATCGAAGCGATTTTCTCGATCGAACGAGCAGCCACCTCGCATCTGTGATGCGAGTAAACGTCGAACGCGCCTCCGAACGGCTTCGCGCAGCAGCAGCACAACTCGAAGCCAACAGCCCCTTGGCGATTCTGGCGCGAGGATACTGCGTGGCTTGGACAGATGATCACGTCGGAGTTCTTCATTCGATTGCCAACGTTCAGTCTGGAGCTTTCCTGACAACGCAGTGCACGGACGGACGCATCATCAGCCGAGTTCTAAAAACAGAATCCGTCTTGCCAGTTGCCCCGCATTGATTCTGCACTCAGTCCGAATACTTTTTAGAATATGAATTCGTTTTTTGTAACGTCCACCGATAGCATTGAATCCGTATACACCTGAAACATTGCGAGCAAAAACCTTCAAGGAGTGATATGCTCGGCGAGCATTCGAATTCACTCTCCAGAATAATCTTCCACGCGATCGTACGTACTGCTTCAACCAACGAAACAAAGCACCATGCACGCCGAAACCTCCCCTCCAGAAAAGTCTCCGCACACTGCCTCGTTTGAAGTCTCTTTACAGGAACTTGGTGGTGTTGTTTCAAAACTTGAGGGTGGATCTCTTGGATTGGCAGATTCGATCGCTATCTATGAAC
>Ga0209086_10001194_pt1 | contig 21300 bp, 27 predicted proteins | sample M_130207_XF_Meta_FD_187312 | JGI IMG/M metagenome (GOLD analysis project Ga0209086, IMG submission 187312) | Freshwater microbial communities from Lake Montjoie, Canada to study carbon cycling - M_130207_XF_MetaG (SPAdes) (version 2) | ecosystem: Environmental > Aquatic > Freshwater > Lake... | reverse complement strand
AGCAGGAACATTAACTACTACTGGTAACAACCTTAGTGTATTTACAGCTACTACATCAGCTCAATTAGCAGGTGTTATATCTGACGAAACAGGATCTGGACTTTTAGTATTTGCAACATCTCCTACCCTAACTACTCCGTTGTTAGGAACTCCAACATCTGGTACTCTTACTAACTGTACTGGACTTCCAATTTCCACTGGTGTATCTGGCTTGGCTGCTAACGTAGCTACATTCTTAGCTACTCCTTCATCTGCTAACTTAGCAACAGCAGTCACTGACGAAACAGGTTCTGGGCTTTTAGTATTTGCTACATCTCCAACTCTTACAACTCCGTTGTTAGGAACTCCAACATCTGGTACTCTTACTAACTGTACTGGGCTTCCAATTTCCACTGGTGTATCTGGTTTAGCAGCTAATGTAGCTACATTCTTAGCTACTCCTTCATCTGCTAACTTAGCATCAGCAGTAACTGATGAAACAGGAAGTGGAGCTTTAGTATTTGCTACATCTCCATCAATCAATACTCCAACAGTTACTTCTGCATCAGCTTTGTCTGCTGGAACCTACCTTACAATCAAAACTCACGTTACTGATAACCTTTCTACTGATGACTTCTTCATAAGGGGATTAACTTCAACTGATGTTTCCAAATTCTCAGTGGATGCTAACGGTAACTTAAGAGCAACCACTAAGAGCTTTGACATTGAGCACCCAACGAAGCCTGGTAAGAGACTTGTATACGGAGTTCTTGAAGGCCCTGAGCATGGTGTTTATCATAGAGGGACTGTTGAAGGCAAGGGCATAATAAAAGTTATGCTTCCTGAATATTGGAGTAAGCTTGTTTGCCCAGATTACTCAGTTCAACTCACTCCATGGGGTAATTATGGAGTTCATATTGTTGAGAAGACAGAGGACTATTTTACAGTAAGTATTAGTTCAAATGTCTTAGTAAGAGCAATTAAAAGTATCAAGATTGATTATATAGTACATGGTTCAAGAATAGATGCACCGTTAGAAACAGAGCAATAATGCACAAATTTAGGATTTATTTGCCAACAAATAAAAATGCAGCTTGGCTTGTAATTGAGGAAGGGAATATCAATATAGAATCTGGTATCAGGTTTATATATTCCTTCCTTGATTACAATGGGCAAACTCTTGACCGTAATTTATTTGTAATTAACGGTGATGATTTTGCAAGTATTGGTACGAGCGGTAAAGATACAAGAATAGCTGTATTGGAGTTATTGTTGGATGCTACTGGTGCAATTTTAGTGAAGGAATAATTAGATGGCTACAGATGTCATTATTGATCCAGCCAATGGTCAGATATATTGGAATGATGGCACTGGTTCACCTCAATCTATTTCAATTGGTGGTAATGCGCTTGATACAATATCTGTATCTGGATATTCTGCGGCATATTCACCTGGTTCCTCACCAGCAGCATCTGCTGCTGGTGTACTTGTAAATTTCAAAGATTTAGCAACTGGAACCTTAACTCCTGGTACTAACGCCTATGAGTTAGGGTCTGGTTCTTTAAGATGGAAGTTTTTTGGAACTACAACTAATATATCTGATAATGGATCAGCTCTTGGTACTAACACTTTTTCACTTACCTCTGGTTTAGTTCAAATTAATGGCGGTATTGCAATTTCAGGTAATGCTGGAATTGGGCAAACATTATTTCTTTATAATCCAAACGACCCAAGATATTTTGTAGGACTTAGATCTTCTGCTTCATTGGCAAGCACACAAATCTATACTTTTCCTTTAACATATCCAAGCACAGGTTCTTCAATCTTACAATCAGATACTGCAGGAACTTTGACTTGGGTGCCTATGACAGCAGGAAGTTCTTCTGCTTCTACTGCTCTTAACATAAACATAGTAAGTGCTACGACAGGTACTTTCTTTCCTTTATTTACTAACACTTCAACAACAGCTAATGGTATTTCAGGTGTAGCTGTTTCTGTTGACAGTATGTTTTCTTTTGATGCTGCAAGTAATGCATTAACTGTTGATGGTGCTACTTTGGGTGGTCTGGGTTTAACGACCACTTTTGCTTCTTTTGATATTGGCAACACCTCTGCAATTGCTCAAACTTTAAATTTCTCTAATACAACTACAGGACAAGTTCAATTTAACTTTGGTACTGCTTCTGCCAGTGCGTCAACTGCTACATTCTTTGGTTCTCAAAACTCCAATAGAATGATTTTAAATGTTAACTCTTCTGGAAACGTATATATTCAAACAAACCAAGTTAACGCAAGAGTTAGATTATTTCAAAATAACACTACTGGCAATGTATCTATATTTGGTACTGGTGGTGGAACATTATATTTAGGCGAAGATACTGTAACTAATAATGCTGATATTGCAATCAAGGGCACAGTATTAAATAGTGGTGGTGGAAATGTCAGAGCCGCGTTATTTACATTAGCTACAGCAACATCAAATGGAACTGGTGTCGGAGGTACTATATTATTTCAAACAAGTACCTCGGGCGTTGCTGGAAACACTTCAAATGTCTTAAGAACAAGATTTAGAATTGAAGGAGCAGCAACTGGTACATCAAGTCTTGAAAGTATTATAATTTTAGGTGATGCTACTTCTGGTACTGCTTGGTCTTCATTCTTAAGAGGTGTTGATGCTACTGGTACTGATATTGAAGCTGGTGAAATTCAAATTCAAGCTGGTAGATCAACTGGAACTGGTGCTGCAAGAGGTATCAGTTTCTATGTTTCTCCATCAAGCACGACATCAGCAACATTAAATGCCGCAAGTCAGATAGCAAGATTTTCTGCTACTGGTTTGACAGTTTATTCAACAACAAACGCTAATTCAACAACATCAGGAGCATTAATAGTAGCTGGTGGTTTTGGTTTAGCCACTAATGCATTCATTGGTGGCACAACAAACATAACAAACAATACTTCTTCCATCAACAGTGGAACTGGTGCTTTGGTTGTCACTGGTGGTTTGGGTTTGGTAGGGAATGCATTTATTGGCGGTACAGCTAATATCACTAATAACACTTCATCAATAAACTCTGGCACTGGTGCTTTAGTTGTTACAGGTGGATTAGGTTTAGTAGGAAATGCTTTTATTGGTGGAACTACTACAATAACAAACACCACTTCATCTACAGGCAACTCAACTGGAGCTTTTGTTGTATATGGTGGAACAAATATTGGCGGTAATGCATTTATAGGTGGCACAACAATAGTATTAAGTACAACGGCATCAACAAGTACAGGTACTGGAGCTTTAGTTGTAGCTGGTGGAGCAGGTATAGCAGGCTCATTATATGTTGGAACTAATGTTGTTGTTGGCAAATTGGGATATGCAGCAACAAATGTTCTTGGTGCATTCCAGTCAAGTGTAAATGGATTTAATCAGTTCATAGTCCAAAACACCAATAATGGATCTTCTGCATCTGCAGACTTTGTTTTAAATAATGACTTATCATCAGATATTGCATACTATGCAAATTTAGGTATAAATTCAAGTGGATGGGCAACTACCACTTCGCCATTCAATACAGCTAATGTATCATACTTTACTGCAACTACTGGTGATTTAGTATTAGGTACAACTACTGCAAATGCAATTAGAATCGGCACTGGTTCAACAATATTTGATACTATAAACATCAATGCTGCTGGTACTGCTGTGTCAATCACACCAGGTACAGCTTCTGGAACAACTTCGTCAGGTGCATTAACAGTATTTGGCGGTGTTGGAATTGGTGGAAGTGTAAATATTGGAAAATCCCTTAATTTATGGAATCCAGCTTACACATTTTCAACCAACTTAGCTTCTGGTGCAGCGACATCAACTATTACCTATATTTTGCCACCAGGACCACCTAATGGTTTAGGTACATCAGTTTTATCAAGTTCAAATACTGGCACATTGTCTTGGATTGCTCAATCTTCAGGTGGAAGTGGCACTCCAGGTGGAACAGACACAGCTATACAATTCAATGATGCTTCATCTTTTGGTGGAACTTCTGGTGGATTTTCATTTACAAAAGCTACACATACGGTTTCAATTGGTTCTACCGCCCAATTATCTCTTTCAGCTGTAGGATTGCAATTATATAACAACAATGCATCATCTATATCACAAACTATAAGATGGTCTCCTGCAATTGAATTCATGGGTAGATCTTTTACTACTACGGGTTCAATTGACAATAGAGTTAGATTCTTAAACGAAGTTCAAACTCTTACTAACTCTTATGCACAAAAGTTAGTATGGAAATTTTCATACGATACTGGTACTGCATCTTACACAAACCCAATAATGATTCTCAACTCGCAAACAGGAGTTGGTATTGGGGCATCTGATCAAACAGCAGTAAGTTATTTCAGAGCTGGAAATCAAAGTAGTGTAGATTTATCATACACTCTTCCGATAGCTTACCCAACAGGCACAGGTACATCTTATTTATCTGCAAGCACAACTGGCGTTATGGCTTGGGTGGCTGCTCCTTCTGGTGGTGGTGGAACTCCTGGTGGTTCAACTAAACAAATTCAATATAATAATGCTTCTTCTTTTGCTGGAGCCTCTGGATTTGAATATGTAACTGGTGGTATAGCAAACACAGTCTCTCATTTTGTTGCATCAGGTACTGGTTACACAGGTGGATTGTGGATTCATTCAATAAACGGATCAACAACAAGAGTTGGTATTGGTTTATCAAACCCACAATTTGAACTTGAAATTCTTGGCGAAATATCAGCTACAAACAAAAGCTTCGTAATTGATCACCCAATTAAACCAAATATGAAACTTCGGTATGGATCTTTGGAAGGTCCTGAAAATGGAGTTTATGTAAGAGGAATATTAATTAGTAATAATGTGATTGAAACACCTGATTATTGGGTTGGTTTAGTAGACCCTGATACATTTAGTGTAAATCTCACTCCGATAGGTAAATTTGCCCAATTGTATGTAGAAAAAATAGAAGATTATAAAGTATATGTGGGAAATAGTAGCGCAACTAATATTCATTGTTTCTATACAATTTGGGCAGAAAGAAAAGATATTCCGAAACTTGTGACGGAGTATTAATATGGGACATTATTTTAATCCAAATATTGTTACTGATGGATTGATTCTAAATATTGATGCTTCTAATCCAAGATCATATCCTGGATCTGGAACCCTTATAAATGATATGTCTGGCAGATCTGCACATGGCACAATTAATGGCACAGTATCATATGTCGGTGCTGGCACTTCAAGTTATTGGAATTTTGCCACAGCTTCAAGTGCAAACTATATATCTTCTACTTTATCTCAAGCTTATGTTGATTGCACAATAATATTTCAGCCTGATTTTACTGTAAATAATAATGCGTCATTAGTTGGGTTAATAGCAGCCTCTAATGATACAACCAACACCGATAAAAGCATGCGTTTTGGAACAGCTAATGGAACGGGACCTTGGACGGTAAAATCTTCTGGATTAAATGCAGATGATTGGGGCAACACTTCAACCACTTTTTATGTTAATGGAGTTTCTGTTGCTGATGGTGCTTCATTAAATAATGGTTGGAATATGTTAGGTGCTTATAGAACTAATCAAACTACTTTTCCATCTTCGTTTGCTTATTTTTTAGGCACTGAAGGTTATAGTGGGGGAATTAGAGATTTTCAAGGACGTATTGCTCTTTGTTTAATGTATAACAGGCAACTTACAGCAAGAGAGCATGCTAAAAATTATGCAGCATTCAAGGGAAGGTTTGGTCTAACATAATGGGAGGTAAATCTGGACCTGTTGGACAAGCACTTGAGAATGTCGTTATTAGAATTGACGCTATAAATATCAATTCATATTCTGGGTCAGGTAACGTTATAAATTCATTGATTTCTGATGACAAATTAAATTCATCTGGCGTGACATTTGTTTCTGCACAAGGTGAAACAGCTTTTGTATTTGCTGGATCTGGCTATGTAACTTCTGGTAAAAATACTGGCGTTTCAGGAACAGCCAATAAAACAATGGCAGCTTGGGTCAAATTTGGAAGTAAATCAAGTCAAGGACTCATGTCAACAGGAGCTAACGGTGCCGGAACAGGTATGGCATTAGCTACATCTAGCACTGTATGGTTATTAGGATATGGAAATTCAGGTGCAGCAACAACATTGACATACAATTTACACCAATGGTATTACGCTGTATATGTAAGTGAATTCATTTCAGGTACAGCTCATAATATCAAGCTTTATATCAATGGAGGATTAGCTCACACAGCAATAGCCACCTCTATTAACTTGACTAATAATTCGCTTAGAATCGGTTGTGACAATAGTGGTTTTGGGGTAAGTGGTCAAATTGCAAGAGCAAATTTTTACAATAAAGCTCTCAATCAAACAGAAATTCAAAAAAATTATTGGAATTATAAAAGTAGGTTTGGGCTGTAATTATGGGACAAAGAGGTGGACCTAATATGCCTTTTGATGGGTTGAGATTAATTTTCGACCCAAGAAATCCAATTATATCAATTGGTAATTACATATCAGTCATTGACAATTACATAGGAACTGCAACAGGAGCTACATTAGCAGGTTCTGGATATACTGTGGGAATTAGTTTTTCAGCTTTAACTGACAAAATAAATTTTACAGATATTTCGAACTTGAATATTTCTTCTAATATTTCTGTAATGGGCTGGATTTACCCAAGAAGTTTTGGCGGAGGTAGCAGTGGAAGAATTTATGACAAATTTAAAACTACTTTTCCCCAATCAGGTTATGCTTTATGGATTGATAACAGTGTAGGAACTAATTCAATATCATATGGCACTGGATGGGCTATAAGTACAACTATTGGGAGATTAAACAATCAAGTAGACTTAAATACTTGGCAGCATTTTGCAGCAGTACATAGTGGGACAACAGTAACATTTTACAAAAATGGATCTTCAATTGGATCGAGTGGCAGTATTACAGCACCAACAAGCGCATCAGGTGTAGCTGCTTGTATTGGAAATAATTCTGGCGGAACTAACAATTTTGATGGAACCTTAGGAGCAGTAAGAGTTTACAATAGAGTTTTATCAGCTGCTGAAATTCTTCAAATTTACAATTCTACAAAGTCAAAGTATGGATTATAAAATTTATTTTATAAGATAAGAGTAAAACAATGGCAATATCAGATAAAAATATCAGGATAACTAAAAATACAAATACAACAGCTGGAATTTTTCCAAAAATTGTATTTACTGGTTCGTCTGCGGGTTCTTCAGTTGTTACTCTCGAAGTATTAGATGACAATACTGTCTCATTTACCAGTAATGAAGGACAGATATTTTCATTAGATTCTAATATGACTGTTGGTACTATTTGGTCTGTAAGTGATATTTCTGGCACACCATTACTTAGAGCAAGCGCAGGAGCAACAGTTGGCATTTCTGAACTTAGTGGTGGTCTTGGAGTAGGTACAACAAATCCTTCTATTGGTACTTATAAATTTACTGTGAGAGGACAATCTGCCTTTGCATCAACTAACGATAATGCAAACCAATTTGTTTTAGATACATCAGCTGCAACAGGATCAAACAGTTTAAATATTTTAGGCGCTAATGCTCTTCGTCTATACAACTCAGGAAATACCTTTTATACTGCTTTAAAAGCCGGAGCAACAGCAGCTAATTATACGCTGACTTTTCCAACAGCAGCACCAGGCTCTGGCGCTGGCTATTCAATGTTTATGACTGATAACGCAGGAACAATGACATTTGGTGGATTTATTCAAGGTACAGGAACATCATTGCTTGTTTCTGGTACTGGTCTTACAATAAGAGCAAAAAGGCCATTGCTTTTAACTTTTGCTTCTGGTTACACCCCTGCAACAGGTACAACTGCTGACGCTGTAGTTTTAAGATTACCTGAATCTTTTACAGATGGTACATCATCTGTAACATGGGTCCCAAGAAAAGCCTTTATAAGAACTGAAACTTTTTCTACTGGTTTAACTTTAATTAATTTACAATACTCTGCTGGTATAGGAACATTTACTTCTACTAACCTCATTGGCGGAGCCGGTTTATCAGTGGGTGGTGCTGGTATTGCAGAATCAAGCTCAACAAACTTTTCAGCTTCAACATTAACATCAGGCACTAAACTAAGAGTCAACTTTAGTTCAATCAATGCTTCACACTCAAGCTTCTTAATTTATCTGCAATTAGAAGAATTATAATGAAAGTACATCTTCAACGATACAGAATACCACAATCATTTGGTGGCAACTTAAGATTCTTAACAGATCCTGGCTTTGGGCCTGTTCAATGTGTTTTGGCCTACCATGTTAATGCTGGAACAACTTTAAATACAGGTGATGCATCAACAAATTCTAAGGGATTCTTGATTGGTCATGCAGGTACTTCTGGTTCTTCTGCAGCTCCGACTACTGTAATGTGTTCATCTGGTATAGCACATAGCAATAACTTAGCTTCAACCCAAACTACTTTAAGCACAAGGAATTCTGACTGGTTTACTCAAGACAGTAATAGAACTACAAGAGCCAGATTTACAAATATCGTGTTTGGTACAGATGAAATTACCATGACTAATTCTGGTAAGGCTGCAGTAGGTACTACTTTTGATGATTTAATTCTTGTTATGTTTGGTGGGACTGGTTTATCATCAGCTACCAATTACAATACAATCAATCAAACACAAAATGCTCTTAGAAATATTACAGGGCTTACATTTCGTCCAGATGTTGTGATTGGTTCTTGGTGCGGAGATACAGCAGGAAATACAAGTATAGCAGGCCAGTCTAAGATTGGCTTTGGAGCTGTAGGCCGCACTAATAATTCTGATTCTGTGTATATCATTTATAGTGGAAACAATGCTGTAACGCCAGTAGCTTGTAAAGCTGGAATCGGAACTGATATGTTATGGAAAAGACTATCAGCTTTTGGTACAGCTACAAACACGGCCTCAGCTGGTTCTGGTGGTGGAGTTACAGCATTTAATGCTGATGGTTTCGATGTTCAAACTTATAATGCCACACAAGCAGCATCTACTTATCAATTTAATTTTACTGCATTGAAATGTGATGAGAGAATAAAAACTGGATATTTCTTTACTCCAACAGGCACTGGTACAACATTTGTAGAGTTGGGTTTTGTTCCTCAATTTGTAATGGGAGCTTCGTGTGGTTCAAGCATAATGCAATCTCAACCTGAAACAAACTTAGAAACTCCTTCTATTAATTTGTGGTTTGCGCAAGGCAGTACACAATCCAAATTTATTGAAGGCAAAGGCACAATTTCCACTGCAACGAACAGTATTACTGTTACAGGTACTGGATCATCATTTTTAGCTCAAGTTTCTCAAGGTGATATTATATATGGTCCAAGCTATGAATTGGTTGGCACTGTGGCTGGAGTTGCAAGCACTACTTCGTTGACATTATTATCAAATGCATCTGTAGCATTATCAACTCAAAATTATTTTATGACAAAATCTAAAAACTATACGTTATATTTTGGCGATCAAATAGGAAATGCAGTTCAAAAAGCATTTTGTGGAATCGCAACATCTGCTCCATCTCTTAATATATCATCAGGAACAGCAGTTTCGTCAATAACAGCTGGCCAAGTTATTACATTTGATAGTAGCAATGGGTTTACTATCAATTATACTAATAGATATTTATTTCCACAATTAAATTGGTATATGGCAATTGAAGCTGAGCCACGAGACAGAAGAAGACAATCAGGATAATATGAAAATAGTAGCAGTTCAATTAAAATTAAGAAATTGTAAGAGCTACAAAGTTTTTTATGATTTTTTAGAAAATGATGTATTCAAAAATCTGCCTGAAAACATTGATTTATTAGTTTTTCCTGAAAATATCAATCTATGCCTTTTGTTTGCAAAAAATGATCTAAAAAGCCTAAATTTAAGGTCAATTTATGAAGTATTTATTGATAGGCTTATTTCTTTATCAAATCTTTCTTTTATTTTGAAATATCAAGATCTTGATTATCAAAAATCTGTAATAATTTCTGCTTTTCAAGAATTAGCAAAAAAATATAATGTGAATGTAATCACTGGAAGTTTCTATAACAATACTCAAAATGGCGTATATAATTCTATCTATGCAATAGACAGAAATGGTAATCTTTTAGGAAATGCATCTAAAAAAGATTTAGTGGGATTAGAAAAAGCATTAAAAATTAAATCTGAACAGTTAAATAAATTAGTAAACTTTGATTTTGGCAGAGTGGGATTATCTGTCTGCTTTGATTTAAATGACAAAGAGTATATTTCACAATATGAATGTGATGTTCTTGTAGCTCCTTCAAATGGTTGGAGATTATTTCCAGGATATCCATTTGATTCTAAAATTGAAACTCCACAAATTGAAAGAGCTAAAGAAAACAATTTTGCAATTATTAGACCTTATTGCGCAGGTTGGTTAGGGCCATTGTATTTTGCTGGAAGAAGTATGATAGTTGATAGAATGGGCAATATTATCAACAAATCAAAAACAAGAAATCAAACAGAATTATTGATCTCTGATATCGACATTTGATTGAACATCTACACTTACATTTCTTTTCATATCTTCATTAGGTGTAGTTTCTTTCACTGTAAATCCTGGAATTTTATCTAAGAATTTCATAAGGTCTAAACATTCTTTGCCTGATGTGCCTTTTGGCACTACTTCTACTTTTCCAGTAGTGCTAATCTTAATTTCTAATTCCACTTCTTTTGACATTAGATTATTTTCCTTGCAACAATATTTAAGTCTGTAATTCTTCTCTGCAATAAAACATCATCTTCAATATTCACCTTGATCTTGAAACCATTTTTTGCAAGAGCTTCTTCTAAAACTACCTTGACATAAGATTGAATAATACGATCATGCATTTTATGAGCTTGATCATAATCAGAAACTATCATTTTATATTTTTTATTTTCAGCATCCCATATAAAACCAATATCATTTGATGCACCAGTGAAATGATTTACTTGTTCTTTTGGAATGATGATGTTTGCTTTTTCATTTCTTTTATCGCCTTTGTAACCTTTTAATTGCTCTGGTTCTGTATAGCAAATAGGTTCAAATCCCAAAGAAGATAAAGCACTTAATAAAGAATTTTTATCAACAATTTCACATTCAATCTTTTTGTATGCGGACATTACAGTTCGTCACTCTCTTCTTCATCATCTTCTTGGTCGTCTTCATCAACTTCAAGAATCTGGTAGCTCAACCATTCAAGTGTGTCGCTTATAGTTTCTCTTAATTTAATTATGCCAGCCACAGCAATTCCATGGCCTTCATTGATGTTAGTAACTAAATTGTATCCTTCCAAAATAACTTCTGTTGCTTCTAATGATTTAGCAAGTCTTTCAGTTAATTCTTCTGGGTCTAAATTTCTAATATATTCAAGATGTTTTTTGTATTCTTCTTGAAGTTGTATCTCTTTTTCAGTGTCCATATTCATAGGTTCCATAAGTTATGTCCTCAAAGTAAATTGTACAAGCTTAATGAATATAGAGGTATGAATATGAATAATTATTTTGTTGTTTTAGGTTGCTTGTGTTTACTGTCTGCTCCCTTGAAGAGTTTTTCTCTACCAGTTCAACCTTTTTTACAAGTAGACGAAAAGCCAAAGAAAGAAATATCAGTTAGTATCAGCAGTAAGTTTTATAAAAATCCGGTTCAAGTGATTGAGGGATTCTTCAAACAAGCTGGAATATATGATTTTTCTATTGAAGATAATGAAAAATTAGATAAGATGAATGTTGGCAATTTTCAATTTAAAAATAAAACAGTAGATCAGGCAATGAAAAGATTGTCTTCAGAATATAAGATAGTTTTTGAAGTTGAAGAATTGGGAAAAGATAAAGTTTATAAAGTCAAAATGAGGTAAGTCAGATGAAAAAAATGTTAGCTCTTTTGGTTGTTTTATGTGTATGTAATTTTTCTTACGCACAAAATATTTCTGTTGATTTAAAAGATGCACCAGTGAGAACAACATTAGAAATGATGTTTAAACAAGCTGGTATCAAAAATTATGTTATTGAAAATTCTGTATCTGGTTTTATTACAATGAAATTGACAGACAATGAGTTTGAAAATTCTTTAAAGCTTGTTATGAGAAATTCTTATCCTGCACTTACATATACTAAAGAAAATGATGTTTGGATTGTAAAGAAGAGAATTGTATCTGAAACAAAACCAATTCTTGCTCCTGATGTCACTTTCAACTTGTCTAAACCAAATTCTTTTGAAAAAATTCCATTAAATAATATTGATCCTTATGATTTGATGACTGCATTTGGTAATATTTTGTTTATTAATCAATTCCAAAGAGGCAGAAATTATTAATGTCTCATTTTTATTTAAGAAAATCTTATACTTTTTCTGAATCAGATGAAAAAATGCTTGATATTAGAAAAGAGATGTCTAATTTTCTCACCAAAGAAGAAGCTATGGATTTATTAAACAGAAGAAATGTTATTATTGATCCTTCTCCTCATTATCAGAATCATGAAATAGATAAACTTCATGAAAGAATACATGATTTAGAAAGACAACTTCAATATGCTATTATTGAATTTGACAAAATCAAGAATGTAAAGAAGCATTCAAGCCCATAAATGAATCATTATATAATCTTTTACCCCAAAGATATAGATTACAATGATGAACCAAAAGAAACTGTCTTATGGGAAGTTAAATACAATGCTGACAATAGCATTATAGAACTTCCAGATTATATATTAAATCTTTTGCAATCTGAACAAAAAGAAGCATACCCAATCAATAAATGGCACGATGAATTTACTAATTTGGGTATGCAATTAATTTATGATTATGTATATGCAAAAGAATATGCTTATTTTATGAACAATACTCCTTTTTTTACTGCTACTTTATCAGCTTTAGATTTGAATAGATTCAATAATCAAATAGTAGTCAAAATAAAAGTAGGAAGAAAACTTTTAAAAGAAATGAAATTAAAAAATCAAGGTATTATGCATCCTGAAAAATTTCATAAAAAAATGATTGAATTAACGGACATATCTGAGGAACAATTTTTAATTCATGAAGAAATATGCGACACATTAATAAATTTAGAAAATTTATGTGAAAAATGTGTGCAGTATGAAAGCCTTATTGAGTGGAAATCTATATGTTAGAGGTGATTTAAATGAGTTGGTATAGATTAGCACAGCAACAAGACAACTGGTCAAATATTCTCAAAAGCAATCAAGCTGGTACAGCATCAAACCCACAAGGAATTCTTGTAAGTTACGCTGATTATCAAAAGCTTAAGGCTTTTGGCACAGGCAGTGGTCCAATTAGTGTTATGGACAAAGACACAAATCAGAATGTCACAGTGGTGCATGGCGGTATGGATCCTAATGGAAAGTTTGCTTTTGCAGATGGTAAAGGCGGCTTTGTCTACCCAAATAAGGAAGATGATCCTAATTATGATCCAAATAATCCAGAATTTCAAAAACCCTGGGCTGACAGATTAGGCGTTAATGCTTCCAATTATATTGTTTCTTGTTATGAAGGAGCTGCTAATGCTGGTGACTTCAACGCTGCAACAAATTATAGAGGCAAACTTGAAATGTCAATGCCTCAAACTGTAACAGACACAACACAAGATGTAAGAATCAATGTTTCAGGTGCGTAAATTGCCTGTACAATTCTAAAATGATTTCATTGTGTATTACTCATCGAATTGATGAAGATATTTCTTGGGTTGAAGATTTATATGCTGATTTGTTGATATACAATAAAGGCAAAGAATGGGATTTACCTTATAGTTTTGTAAAATCTCCAAAGGTAAAAAACGAAGTCGATACATACATAAGAGGAATTATAGATTATTATGAAAACTTACACAAATATCAATGGGTTTTTTTTCTAAAACCTAATTGTAAAGATTATAACGAAGACATAATTTCCTTTTTAAGCATTAATCAATATAATCAAATTCCCTTTGATCAGATCATTCCTTTAAGTAAAAATAATTTGGATTTTAATTTTGAAAATTATTTTGATATTGAAGAGAATGATAAAACTTCTGAAAATAAATTACAAAAACTTAATCATATTTACAATGTAATGAATACTCTTGGTTTGGAAATGAAGGGAAGATCATACCAATATTGTCCAGGTTCTCAGTATAGGGTTCCAGTTAATTTTATTTTATGTAAGCCAAAAAGTTGGTGGATATTACTTCATTCTTATGTAATGCAAATGAATGAAGTTTTTGGTGATGAAATTTCAGAAGTTTTTGAAATACTTTGGCCACTTATTTTTATGCCTAAATGAATAATATGAGTTTATTATGAAAAATATATTTACGCCTACAAATTATATCAAATTAGGCAGCAACAAAAAAGAAAGCATTGACATTTCATTGAATGAAAAAGGCTACGTTGTTAAATTAGAATTCAATGATCTTCCTTATGGTGAAAATGCTTTGTATAAATCAATAGATGAAGAAACTATGACTTTGCATCATGACAAACACCATAAAAAATATTTTGATAATTTTATGGATGCTTTATCTGAAGAAAAAATTGACAATCTTTCGGTCAATGATGTATTGTCTAATCTTGAAAAATACCCTAAATCAATTAGAGAAAAGCTTAGAAACAATGGTGGCGGCCATTTCAATCATGAGTTTTTTTGGAATCTGATGTCTCCAAAACCACAATCAAAACCCAAAGGTGCTTTACTTGGCCTAATTGAAAAAGATTTCAAGTCGTTTGAAAATTTTAAGTCTGAGTTCGTACAAATAGGTTTAGATAGATTTGGATCAGGGTGGGTTTGGCTTTGTATTAATGATGGTCAATTAAAACTATCTTCTATGCCTAATCAAGATAATCCATTAATTGAAAAGTGTGGGATACCCCTTATTGGCTGTGATGTTTGGGAACATGCTTATTATTTGAAATATAAAAACGACAGAGAATCATACCTGAATGCTTGGTTTGATGTCGTAAATTGGGCTTTCCCAGAAAAAATTCTTGGAGAATTATAATGAATTTTGTAACTAACTTGTTGACAATGCATAATCAATTTAAAGTTTATCATTGGCAGACACAAAGAAAAGTCGGAAGTTTTGCTCAACATAATGCTTTTGGCACAGCATACGATGATTTGACAGAACATATTGACGATTTTATTGAAATATATCAAGGCAAACATGGAGCAATAATTGGCAAAAATGGCTTTACAGTTAATTTGCAAAATCTTGATGATAATCCAGTAGCCTTTGTTGATGAATTTATTCAATATTTGATACAGCATGTTACAGAATCACTTGATCCTGCTGCAGACACTGATTTATTAAATATCAGAGATGAAATGCTTGCTATTTTAAATCAAACTAAATACCGTTTAAATTTAAAATAAATTTATATTTATAAAATTACCAAGAAAAATAATTATGACACAGAAGTACAACAGCTACTATGATTCTGATGGAGTAAAGGCTATGGTTGCTAAAAAATTAGCAACCTTGGAACTTTCTAATGGTGAAATGAAAAAAAGCTTAGAGTTTTCATTAAATCTTGATCTTGAACAATTGAAAAATATATACAAAAACCTGTCCAAAAATCAGCTTAAAACTAAATTTGGACAGGCTATAAAAATGATAATAGATATTAAAGAAGAATTTTATTTATAACCACAACCACCACATGTGTCGTGCTCTTCCCCATCCACAGAAAAGCTGTTGTTGCATCCACATGTTTTTGCTGCATTTGGGTTTTCTACTTTAAAACCAGATTGCAGTCCCTTTTCTTGGTAATTAATAACACATCCATTTACATATTTAGCTGAACTACTTTCAACAGCAATTTTAATATCTTTATCATATACGATAATATCATCAATTTCAGGTTCACCCTCTGCTAAAGCAAGTCCATATTGCAAACCAGAGCATCCTCCACCTACTACATAAAAAGCAAGGTATGGATCAGATACAGTTTGGTCTTCAATTGTATCTGATATAATTTTAGCAGCAGCTTCAGTCAATGTGATATTTAAATCGTTCATAATTACCTCAAAATTTCAAATCGTGTTGCATGTATCACTGGTCTCACTAACACTAAATCAAGAGCAGTATCGACCAAAACTTCTGCAGTTGTATCAGTTTCAAACTCAACAGAATCTGTGTGAACAAGTAAACTCTTTTTATGTTCACCCACCACAATTTTTTGTGCAAAATACAATAAGGAAGCTTCTTTGCTTTCAGTAATTTGGAATTGTTTAAGCCAGGAACCTAACCAGGCTTGATCTTCAATTCCATAAGATTTTACAACGACCCAATTTTCAGGATGTAAAAGCGCTAAATCATATCTTGCAGACAATGTTTTGACACCTTCCATGTCTTCGCTATTAGTTGCCTTGATAGCTATTTCTCCGTTGAAATTATCTATAACATTTTTAACTTCATTCAATGGCTCTTTAATTCTTACATGGTAGTCATGGAGCATTTCATTAAGTAAAGTTTCAGCCTTGCCATAGTTTTCATTTTCCAATGCATCATCAAGCTCGTAATGAATATCTAAAGTAGAAGCTAATTTTTTAAGATAATCTATAACTTCTTCTTCAGAAATTAATATAATGTCCGTATCTTGAGTTCTTGCTAATTTTGGCTCTATGATTCGAAATTTGAATAGATCTTCAATAACAATTTTATAATATCCCCAAGATTGATGATTGATATTTAAAAAACATTCATGAATCAAGTTTCCATTAGGTCCAAAAACATCTGTTGGAATGATTTGCATAAATGAATTCTGCTCTATATCAACCAATCCAAGAGAAGTTGTTTCAGTGCCCAATCTCATAGCGCATTTTACAATGTCTTGATTATCTTCTACCCAAATTGCAATTCCTGCTTCTAAGGCATATTCTGGTGTTTTTTTCATAAATCTATTATACGTTAGAAAATAAAAGAACCAGACACCTTAAAAGTAGGGTCACTAAATCTATTAGTTTTTGGATCTAAGATATTATTATTTTCATATGAGAAAATAAAATTGCTCCAGTTATTCTTGAATAGATAAGATGCAGATAAAGATTTTTTGTCATCTATATAACCTGGTATTTTAGTATTATTTGCTGAGATATTTACAATGCCAAGAGTAGATTTCAAATTATATCCCATTTTTAAATCATGTTTTTCAGATTGAGCTAAATCTGTGCCTTTGTGGAAACTATCAACTTTGAATTCAAATCCTGGAATTTTTTTCAACTTGACATTGGCATTTAAAATTGTTTGGTTTGGTTTGATAAAATATGATTCACTGTATGGATTATTTAGGTATCCAGGAACACCATTTTGCTGACCATAACAAAATGGTGATATTGACAAAAAAGCAATTAGAAATAAAGACTTCATTTTTTTTCTCCTGTATTTTATATTCTACATTTTATCATTAAATAGAAAGGGACAGGATGAGATCAATCCTGTCCGAGCAGTTTCGTTTACAGGATTACGATACTCGCAACGTATATCTTGCCTGTTGATCCACTAATTAAAGTCAAACTGCACAACCGCCTTTTTATACTGGTGGCAATTCCAGTCTTGCATTAGGCCTTTTATAGAATCAATATAATAAATCGTTAGAAATAAGGTAACAATTTATTTTTTTTACTTGTTGCAAAAGTATTGAATCCACTCGCAGGTTGTTTATTCCTAATACGAGATATGTCTATTTCTTGGGTAGATAAAGCCGTCAAATCTTCATCTTAACACGCCAGTTGCGCTTGCTTTCGTCATAAGCTATACCCGCTCTCTACAGAAGTGTGCATATCTTGTTGCTCCTGAATAAGGAATACAACTCACTTCAATGTCTACTGCATCACGAAACAAGTAGACCTGATTTTAAGATTTTATTAGTTTTGAAATTTGTAGAAACTAATAAACCTCTCATCATGCTATATAGCCCTTGACCGTGACTTCTCGGACCATATAACTACCTTTATTTTCTTAGATTTTAATGCCGCTGATTGATACATATATTCAGCGTTTATATGTATGTTTTCATCTCCATCATAGTTCCAGATTTCGGGTCTGAAACTCACAGAAAATAGGCTTGCTTGACTGACCTTTTCAGGCGGGAGCAGTAGAGAATTGCTTTATCCCTTTTCTTGTATCTTACGATGTCAAGCCACCGAAATCATATTAAATTATTAAAGTGCAAACAATATTATATTGTTATTATTATATTTGTCAATCACCTTTGGAAGGATTGTACTTAAAAATTAATGGCCATATAGTTTCTAATACATAACCGTAGAAATCAAGTTTTTTTGCACTTGAAAAAAAGGTATGCATATTGTGTATATTAAGCCACCATTGTAAAGGTTTATCCTTTATCATTTTTACAGGCACTTGATATTGACATCCACTCGCCCACTCATATTGTTTTCCTTCAGTCGGAATACCCAATGAATAACATAAAGCCATGCAGTTTTCTAAATGTCTAATACTACTTATCTTTACATTACCGTCATTTTCAGATTTTGAAAATTTTTGTATATTCCAATCATGTTCAATATTAAACAGCCTACACATTGTAGACAAATGCAAAATGAAATAATCTTCATTTGGGAAAGTTGTTTTAGCTAATTTATCTGATAAATATTCAAATGATTTGTGGTCAATGGAATTTAATTTTTCTAAAATATTTTCGCAATGATCAAATGGATTGCCTTGTAAAAATACAACAGAATCATAATCATCTAATTGGTTGTAATATTGCACTATGAATTTGATAAAAGTTTCAGTCTCTCTGCCGAAGTTTTCAACATCATGCCTTGGAAAATTGTATTCAAAAGTTTCAGATTTGTTGTATACAGCAATATTGCCTTTGAGATTATAAACCCAATCTAAATTTTCTTTATATCTGGCAATAACAAAAATTCGCTTGTTTTGGTCCATAAAAGAATTTTACAGTCAATAATATGAAATTAACTCAAAATTATTTTATAAAATGAAAATTTTATTGATTTTCTGAATGATTGTAAATCATCCACCAAAATCTTTCAAAATTACAAGCGGCACCATGACCTTTGTCATAAAGTTTCATTGAAAACACAAAATATTTATATAAGTCCTGCCACCAATGTTTTGATTTATTTAAAATTTTTTCCGTTGGGACAATAAATTGACCGCTACCATGCCATACAAAATCTTTATTCCTAATGTCGATATTCATAATTTTGCACATAAAGCCAAACCATACGACATCTCGCGCTACATCATCAGAGTTCTGATACGCAGCATATTCAAATGTACCTCTCCATTCATAAACATATTCTGGAGCATGCAAATAATGTAAACATACAAAAGGGAGACCATTTACGTAATAACTATCTTCTGTTGGCATCTTTACAACATTTTTTATTTCCATAAAAGGTTCAAATGTATCTTCGGTTGCATTATTGATTTTTTCAATTGCATTTGGACAATGATCAAATGGATGTCCTTGAGAAAAAATTACAGTTTTGTAATTTGGCAAAATTTCATAACATTCTATAATTGCGTTTAAAAAAGTTTCTGCTTCATATCCTAAATTTTCTCTATCTACCCTTGGGATATCATCCCAAGGCCAATCAATCCCTTTATTGTAAACAACAACATCAGATTCAAGCTTAGATGTCCAACTGATATCTTCATTATATCGAGATATAAATGTAAGTTTTTTACTCATTATATGATTTTTATACAAAACAAATTAATTAGCTTTCCATTTTTTTGGTAAGTATATTCTTATGATATCGGAAGCCCATTTTTTACTCTCATCGCCACCATAAAGTCTCCACTCCCAATAAGTTGGATTCTCTTTACTTTTAGAATGCGAATATCTTTTTTCAAAAGTATATTGATGTATTTTCAATACATCACTTAATTCTAAATAACTTCTTGTGAATAAATCTCTTGCAATATCATATTCTTTTTGTGAGCCAAAATTAATCTTACCCAATCTTTTTTTGTATGCTTCTTCTGCTACATTCTTAATTTCATATGGAATAAAAATCTTTTTATCCATGATCGAATCCTTAGAAGCAAATTTATTAAATACTGTATCAGATAAGTGATAGAGCTTTTGCGAATCAAGGATTTTGCAGAGGTTTATAATTTTGTTCATACAGTATATATATTTAATAAAATAAAAAAATACCTTTGGAGATTAAAAATGCCGATTACACTTTCAGATGCTTTAATTTTTACATTAGCTTGGGAAGGTGGATATACAAACCATCCACTTGATCCTGGGGGAGCTACAAATTTTGGCATAATTCAAACAAGATATGATGAATATAGAAAGTTTAAGAAACTTTCAACTCGATCTGTAAAATTTATTACAAAAGATGAATACACAGAAATTTATGACAAATATTATTGGGATCCAGTAAGAGCCCAATATTTGCTGGGACCATTGGGTTTATCATTGTTCGATACAGCTGTCAATTTGGGGGTTGGAGGAGCTTTAAGTAGACTTCAATCTTCTATGAAACTTTCTGTGACAGGAAAATGGACTCAAAATATTAGTGACAATATACATGAAGCTAATCAGTTAGATTTAGCAATTAATATTTGTAAATTAAGAATTGCAAAAAGATATGCAAGGATTAAACAAAGACCAGATCAAGTTGTGTTTTTGAAAGGCTGGCTTAATAGATATAATGCTTTATTGAGAAAAGTCAAATCTTTAGGAGGCATTTCTGCTATGTCTGTTGAACCTGGATATGATTTTGATATAGATGAAATTATGCTTGATTTTGATTCAGAAATTATTGATGAATCTTGTTTGCATGATGAAGATTGATCAGTTTTGTGTTTCCAAATAAGTGGCCAAATTCTTTCTAATGAATAAGTCCAAGATTCAATGCCTCTTTCCTTAGAATAGTACAAAAATAATTCGTGTAAAACATGCCACCATTGTTCAGTTTTGCTCAGTATATTAGCCACAGGAACAATATACTGAGCACCTGTAGCATAAGTAACAATTTCATTATTATAATTTATGCCTAATACTGTGCACAAAGCCATAGATTCTTCAAATAAAGCAAAATTTTCATAGTCTTTATTTGTATCTTCAGAAGTTTTTTCTGCAAATGAAACATTAGCTTTGAAAATATCTTGTTTTTTTTGAAATAATAAATCAATAATAGCTATATGAAAATTGTTGATGTAATGAGCAGTGGGATAATACTCCACACTTACACTATCAGTAATAAAGTCAATAGAATTTCCATTGTAAGAATTTATTAGCTC
>Ga0209086_10001193_pt1 | contig 21311 bp, 3 predicted proteins | sample M_130207_XF_Meta_FD_187312 | JGI IMG/M metagenome (GOLD analysis project Ga0209086, IMG submission 187312) | Freshwater microbial communities from Lake Montjoie, Canada to study carbon cycling - M_130207_XF_MetaG (SPAdes) (version 2) | ecosystem: Environmental > Aquatic > Freshwater > Lake... | reverse complement strand
CATTGACCAGTGAAGTGACGGTTGCCGTTGTTGCCGTTGATGCCACGTGCGTAAAGGATGTCCACGAACCGCCACTGTTACTTGAATACTGGATTGCGTAATCGCTGATCGGGTCACCGCCGTTAGAAACTGGAGCCGACCATGTCAGTCCGATCTGACTGTCACCAGACACTCCAACAACACTCAATGGTTCGGTCGGCTGACCAACAGGCTTAACCTGAGGCGAGGAGGATGTAAATGCGCCACTTCCAGCCGCGTTCACAGCCTTTATGCGAAATTCGTAAAACGTTCCATTGACGAGATTTGGCACCGTGAGCGTCACTGCACTGCTCAGACCGTCATTGAATAGGATCCAAGAAACATCCGTCGCTTTTTTATATTCCACGACGTAGTCGGTGATCGCAGAGCCACCATCATCCACTACCGGTGGCGTGCCCGGTGGCACCCAAGTCAAATCGACCTTCCCTACCGGTTGCCCGCTACTTGGGACAACAAAAATGAATGTCGGTACGCCTGGCACTGTCATCGGAGTGACAGGTGACGACACAACATATGCGCTTGGGCCAACTATATTGACCGCCGCCACACGGAAATAATACGAGAGGCCATTCGTGAGCCCCGTCACTGTTGCTGCGTTTGTTGTCGAGGTGCCATCGACAAATACCGTCCAGCCCGCACTGGTTGCAAGTCGATATTCAACAAGATAATCCGTCAGAAGAGATCCACCGTTGGATGCCGGAATTGTCCATGTGAGGCTTACTTCACTGTTGCCAAACAATCCCACCAAATTGGTCGGTGCATCGGGAGATCGCATTGGCGTGAAGGGAGCGGATTCAGCACAGTAGGCTCCAATACCAACCGCATTCACGGCGGCCACTCGAAACAGATAACTTGTGCCGTTGGTCAGTGGAGTAACGCTTGTCGAAGCCGTCGCCGAAACACCATCGTTAAACGTCGACCAACTTGAACCAAGAACATTGGTTCTATATTGAATGGAATAGTCGCTCACCGCAGAACCACCGTTCACTGCCGGGGCTGTCCATGACAGACTTATCAATTGATCGCCATAATTTCCACTCAACGAAGTGGGTGCATCGGGCGTGGTCATCGGCGTAACTGCAGCTGAATTTGCTGAAAAAGCTCCCGTCCCGACGGCATTCACAGCTGCCACGCGGAACAGATAGCTTGTGCCGTTGGACAATGGAGTAACGATTATTGAAGCAGTTGTCGATGCGACGTGCGCGAAGGATGTCCACGAACCGCCACTGTTACTTGAATACTGAATTGTGTAATCAGTGATTGGTGATCCATTTGCCGACGGAGCTGACCAAGCGAGATTCACCAAGCCATTTCCATACGTGCCAACGACATTCGTGGGTGCTCCGGGCAGGTCTGCAAGTTCAATGGAGAAATTCGTCGAACCATTCGTTCGATTCGGCAAGAGTGTATTGTTGGCAAGATCGGTTAATTGACCGGTCACTCCCGCCGAACTTGCGACGGAGCTTGCCGTAATAACGTATGCGCCAAGTGGATAGAGAGACGCCGACTCAAAGATGACCTGCTGACTGTTTTCGATATACCGGAAAAGGTAGTCGGTGCCGTCGACAAGCAATACTCCATCGCGAGTCAGAGTGAACGCTTGAGTCACAACCGTCGACGTGTCGATCCCAACTCCGAAATCGGTAATTTGGAGGATAAACTGTGTAATTCCGACGGCATCTGATTGCTCCAGTCGAACGTCGTTGAGATCGGGATCCCTATCGAAAGGCAAACTTTGACTCTGATCCAGAGGCGCAGCAATGCTCATAAAGGGCGATGTAAAATCAACCCGGTCAATGGCACCGCGATCCTTGAACACATTGCTGCCGAGCCCCGGTGAACTGGCCTGGGATGGATCATCGCCACGAAGTTGTCCGTAGAGATCGCGGTCGGGTGCGATGATCGGTGAGACAGGGATCAACAGGGGTGAAAGAACAACAGCATATTCGTTGCGATCCTGCAGCGTATTAATAGAACTGTCGATGACAGGCGAGCCCGATGCTGGATAAAAATTCCCCGCTGTAGCGTTGACAAACGGATTACTCACAAGCGTGATCGACTGGCTGGCCGTGACGCCAGTTACCTGCGTTTTAACGTTATAAAATGCCGAAGTCCCCACCACCGTGTTGGTCGCCGATGACGTATCAACGCTCACTGCAGTTACAAGATTGGCAAAAAGATTGTTCAGCAGCGTCGGTCCGGCATTCTGTGTAACCTGAATTCCAACACCCTGTTGTGTCGCTCCGCCATAGATCGTGTTATTGACAATTCGACCATAGGGAACGGCAGCCACTGGCACGCTGCCGGTATTGGGGTCGCCGCTAAAAAGAATACCCGCTGTGCCACTTTTTGAAACGATGTTGTTGACCACAACCGCGCCTGGAACGAGCCGGTTGTTATTGAGTGTCGGCAGATTTCGTACAACACCCGGATGCGGGATGTTGGTACCACCGTCTCGCGGACCTGCGTCAATGCTGATGCCGTATGTTGCCGCACTCGTGACGATATTATTCTCAATAATAAACTGTCCCTGCTCCCGCACATGATTGGAGTCGCCTATCGTGCCGGTGTTGATGATTGGGGGCGTTTGCGTGATGCGAAGTTCGTCGAGGGCGATACCCTGGCCGCTATTCCAAGTCAGATTTCCAGACTGGAAGAATCCAATGAGCGTTGGACTTTTTAGTGAAATGCCGGCCGCATTGGCTGCAGCCACGAGATCAACCGTTGCGGTTTTCCACTGACGAACTGTGGCGTCAAACTTATAAATCGCCACCCAACTAGCACCGGCATCCACGCTCAAAGCGATACCGCTTCCAGTGGGACTCGTACCGGAAAAAGAGTCTGGCAGTGCAGTGACAGACTGCAAGGTATTTGTCAGATAGTTTACTTGCAACACGGAAGTCGCTTCACCAAAAAGATTCAACGACCATACCGCTCTACTTTTTTGCGTGAGTCCATCGCTTGCAGCAGTCAGAATCCCAACATTGGTTCCTTCCGGAATGATTGGGGAATTGCCAAGGAATTCCTCACTTTGTTCCACTCCAAGTGGATCGCGAAATCGAAGACTGGCTGCTGCGCTTGTAGCCGCGACCACCTGCGACAGCGTGACTTGAGTATCGCTCTCGATCGATTGAATGATCGTGTTCGACGGAATTCCAGGTCCGGTGACAGGCATGCCTACGACCAACACCCATGTTCCCACAAGTCCAGCGACAGAGATCACGGCGCTGCCTTGAGTCGTAGCTGCTGTGAGAACAAAATAATTGGTTGTAGAATTTAAGAACTGCAGCGAACTGCCCGGCGCCGTGGCGGTGGCAGGCGTCGAGAGCGTTACAGTGGTACCCGTTTTAGACGCTATCGTGGTGCCAGTTTGAATTCCTGCACCTTCCACAACGGTTCCGATCACAAGATCGCCGGTTGTCGACAGATTGGAAATGACAGTGCTTCCCGCGGTGACATCTCCAATACGACTTACCAGAACAGCGACGCTTGTAGCGTTTGCTCCCGCAAACGCTACAGTGCTAGAAGTCTCAAAACCATCAGAATACTGGGCCGTTGTTGGCGTTGCCGGAAACTCGACAAATCGGTCATTGGTGTCAAATATCTGAGCAATTGCAACATCGGACTTGGATTTTTTAGGCTGTACTCCGTATTCAGTACCCCTTCGAATTTCGAGCTGATATTCTCCCTGCAAGCTTTGCTGAGGCACTGTTGTCGATCCAGATGATGGTGTGGCAAGGCCGAAAAAGTCTGTCTGCCCCGTGAGGGCACCAGTCACCATTTCACCGCGTTCGGTGAATCCGACGATGATGTCATCGACGTAGAACCCTTCAAACAAATTGTTTTGACCTCGGCTGGAATCAGTGAAACTTCCTGTTGTATTGGCCAACCCTGAAATAGTATTCAGCAATTTCCGAGTGGCAGAAGTTGTATAGAAACTGAGCCGATCCCACTTGCTCACCGTTGCCGCTACCGACAGCACAAGACGTGTTGAATCAGTGACGCTTGCAATCGTCGTACCATCAGGAACACCCACTCCCACAACTCGCATTCCGACAACCAGACCATTTGTGCTGTCGAGCGTCATCGTCGTTGTCGTTGTTGCTGCGGCAGTGAGCGTTTTTATTGCGTCCGCCGTCGTCTGAGTTGCATCAAACTCACCAGCGGTACTGAAATCAAACCGCAATCGAATATTTGCCTGCCCTGCAAGCGACCCCACATCAACTCTCGCCTGACGCCAACTTGCCGTGTCGAAGAGTTCTTGAACTCGCTGATTCGTGAGCGTAGATATTTTGGACGAAGTAGAAATAAAGTTCGGAAGTTCTGCGTCCTGCGTGTCCAACGACGACCTTGACGAATTATTGGTCGCCAAGAGTTGCCATGTCAGACCATTGTCAATCGAGAAGAGCATTCGTGCGCTATCACGCATGGCATCGCTGCCACTGGCTCCGGAGGCGTCTTGCGTCTGCAAGAAGTAATTGAAATAGAGCGCCGGCTTATCGGTGTAGGTATAGCCAACAAGGCTGAATGGATTTGTGGTCAGACTGCCATACGAGCCTCCCGGAAGATTGTAATTGTTTCCAATATTCGTATTCGTCGAAAGCTCTTCCTGCCAGCGATTGGTTTCTACACCATATTGGCTAGCATATGACTGATAATTGAGATATGGAGTTGCGCCCGAATAGTCATATTTTTCTAAGCCAAAATACATGCTCTCGCCACCAAAACTCTCATTAATCGATCCTTGGTTTCCCCCGGGACGAGCCTTTGATCCATCTCTGGTATTATCAATCGGATTATTAATACCGTGACCAGCATCGCTCGAACGCCTCGTGGTGGTGTGCCAGAGATTGATATCGAGCGGTGAAAATGCCAACCCGGTCGGCGATCCAACACCGATCGCCGTTGAAATCGCTGCCTCGGCAAATCCGTCGCCATTGTTGTCAAAGACATTTGTCAGCAGAACGTTATTGCTCACGTCTATGCAGACAAGCCGACCGGTTGTGGTGATCGCAAACAACTTACCGCTATAGCGAGCGTCTTCTAGATTATTTGGCGCAGTGGCTAGCCCCGCAAATCCTTCGCCCACATTCAGCTTGTTGGTCAAGAGACTCGTTGAAGAGAAATCGACCAGCAGCGTCGCGTCGCCAGTGCCGGTATTGACGCTGAAAAATTCGCCTGCACTACTCACGCCATAGAGCGTGCTCGAGGACCATCCATCTTTTAGAAACTGCAGGCCGGTTGTCAGACCGGTGACTCCCGTTCCAGTAATCTGCCCTTTCAGGCTGAACCTCGTATCATTGGTATCGAACGACGCATTGCCACTCGTACGCCCTCGATACAGCCACGACACTCCTCCTGATCGCAGCGAATAGTAAATCTCGTCGACATACTGACCAACAGCTGTATTGCGAATTGCAAGAGCATCGACCGTGTCGCTATTCATCTTCCAAAAATCGGTACTTGCGGGGGCCGCCGGCACGTCGGGAACGCCATCGCCGGTACTGCTGAGAATTGCTCCGGTTCCAGAATCGATTTCTCGAAGTGTCGCAACATTTGCGGTATCACCCCACACACCAATGGCTTGAAATAATTTTCCATCTGGTCGCATGTCGATGTCGCCAACGCTTCCGTTGTTATAGGCACCATTTGCCACAACTGTTTCTATCGTGTGATTGCGGGCATCGACCGTATAAAGGCTGCTCGATGTTGAAACAAAGAGCACGACATCGCTGAGCGTAAAAGGCGTTATATGAGTGTTGAGATCAGAGATCTTCTCAACGTTGATCATTGCCGTACCGGTCGGATCGACTTGGCCTCCACCGATATCGGTGTATCCCGTAAAGCCAATGTGATCCTCGACGATGCGGCGAATAGAATTGACCGGTTCGAGGCGAATCAATGGATTGTGTGCACTACTCTTAAACGAGGCATCGATGGCACTTGGTAGTTGCTCGTTGGAGCTCACCGCGACGTAATATCGAAAGGGAGTATTGGCTGGCGGAGGAACTGCCGGAGCAGAACCATTTTCCACGCCACCGCTGCTTGTGGGTGTGCCAGCTGGCATCATGACCGAACCAATAAACGGATCGAGTTTTCCGAGCGAGCCTCGCGAGAGATCATCGAAATCATTTCCCTGACCACTTCCCGGTTGGTCGTCAGTGATGTTCGAATCTCGTCCGGTATAGATCAGCTTGCCCTGATAATCGAACACCGAAAGCGTATAGTCGCCGCGGAAACCATCTCCGTAGTCGAGATCGAAGACTGTAGCCCACGTCTTGCCGCCTGCATTGACGCCACCGATAGCCTGAATTTGTTCGTAGTTAAGAATGAATGAAAACCAATCGACATCGGTCGATGAAGCAAGCGCTCCCGCTACGCTCAGTGTGTTGCGATCTGCCTGAAGCAGGTTGCCGAGATCCTGCGCACCAGCAAACGCGCTATTGTCGGCTGTTGACTCACCCGATTCGCCCACGAGCTGCGAGTTTCGAGGCAGTCCGTAAACATCGATACCGACGGTCGGAAAACGAATATCGGCATAACGAACCGTCGAACCAGGTTTTTCATCCCGCTGCTGCAAATGGATCCGCAGTTCGTACTTCCCACTGGTCATACCAGCTTTTACTTTTGTAGCATCGCGCAGATCCGCCTCGTACTGTACATCTGTTGTAGTTGCGTCGTACTTGGGCTGGCTGCGAATCCGCACGTAATACTGCGTCAGCGTTCCAACAACTCCAGGCAGAATCACCCGCATACCGGCGTCTTTTGGATTTTGGGTATAGAAGTCACCGCCGCGCCATGCATCTTTTTCAAGAACTTGCGCAATCCCGAGAGTGAGTCCGGTAAGCGCCGAATCTGTCTGGGAATCGGCCGATCTCGCCAGCACCGTTCCTGCGGCGTCAAGCAGTTCCACCATCGTATCGAGCACCGACGTTGTCTTATCAATATCGATCCAGACTTCAGATCCCGCATAACCGCTGACGCTATAGACATCAACGTCCGTAGGGTCATCCGCTGCAACATAACCGTGTACTTCAAACCCCATTCGACGATTGTCGTCTCCACCTTTTTTCTGCGCCGATTCCCACGAATTGGTTCCCGTTGCATAGTTCGGAGCCAAAACACCGAGCACCTGTGCGGTTCCAGGAGTTTGATTAGAGTCAATCTTTCCGGTATTTGGTTTTTCCGATTCTCCAACGATTCTTACATTCGTATCGTTTGACAGCGGCAGGAATTTGAGGCTTCTCCAATCACCAGCGCCCCCCACGCTCGCACCATCGCTATTGGTGTCTTTGGTTGGTACACCAAGTGGATCGAGACTTGCACCAACCGTATCGTCTTTGAGAGACGTCAGCACGACCGGGTAACCCGGCTGACCAACAATCTGCACAGTGCCGCCGATGCGATCAAGAATGTCGCCGCCATAGCCAGCCCCCGTAAAGCCTGCGTTTGCACCTTGCAGCTTTACAACCAGACTCGATGTCGTGCTACTGAGCAGGCGAATGCCGGTTGAGGTGTGAAAATTCTCGACGATGATCTCGCCGGTTAGCACGTGCACAATATCGATATCGTCCCAGACACTTTCGACAGTAATTTCCTCGGCTCGCACAACCATTCCAGTAATCGCGCCACCTGAAGTTCGAACTCCCAGTGCGGCGATTGCCGCAGCACCACTTCCAGTCGTGGCGCCGATCGCCCGAGTGAATACGACACTTGGTGCGGAGGGATATCCAAAACCGGGATTGGTGACGATCACCGCAATCACCTGACCGGCTTGCGCTGCGGTTCCGAGGATAGCCACACCGGTAGCTCTGGTTCCTCCGAGAGCAGGTGCGCTGAACGTGACTGTTGGCGCAGCGGTATATCCGCTGCCATTATTGGTAACGCTGAGCGTTGCGACCTTGCTCGAATCAATCGTGTACGAGAGCAAATTCGCTCGCACGAGCGGCCCGACATTGTCGTCGTACTGCGCATCGCGATCGATCGCACCGCTACTGCGGCCAGGATCTCCTTGTTGCACATCGGTGAGCGAATTCGCGTTGATGCTTATCAACGCCCCTAAGTTGTCGCGGAAGTCGTTGCCAACAATGACGGGCTGCGCACCACGCGCAAAGATTGTTGCCGACGCATTGAATCCGCGACCGGTGCGATCCGATGATGCCAGTCCTCCCGCATTGTTTTCAACACGACTATGGGCCAGTCGCAGTTCTCCCTGATTCACTTCAAAGACGTTGAATTGATCAAATCCACCCTCTATCGAAGTCTGACCGCCGCCGAATGCGACGTAGGCATTGTCAATGCTTCCTCTTGAACCGGCGTTGATAACAATGCCGCCCCAATCGCCAGCCGTGCGAAGATCGGGCTGATTACCGTTGGTATCGAATGTGCCGCCGGCTCCAAATCGATTGTCGCCAAGGCTCGTGAAGATGACACGATTTTCCGGAGTGCCTTCGGCAATAAGCTGCGCCGTGCCTCGCTCAAGCTCAATTCTCGATCCCAGAAGTTTCACAACCACGCCAGGATCAACCACGAGTCGTCCGGTAGCGCGAGCTTCAACATTTCCCGTTGTGGCATTCAGAATATATCCCCCAACGCCGCCATTGATCACGAGGTTTTCCTGAATCACATAGACGATGTCGGTGCTCTTGAATCTGGCCGACACGTCGAGCTTGTCGATTGGGCTTCCGAAATTCGTTCGGATTCGAACAAACAGACCGTTGATGGTGTTGTTGACGATGTGATTTCCGCGAATCTCGGGGCCGTAGCGCCCATTGCTGTCTTCAAAGCTGTTGGGATCAGCCGAGATCGCAGCACCTGCGCTATTGGCAATCTCGTTGAAGCTCAGCGTTGGCCGCGTGCTCTCCAAATGGATCGGCGAGAACGATTGCAACTGCGAATCGACATAGACATTGCCGCCACCGTAGGTGAATTTTGCCTGACTGATTGAATTCAGAAAAAGTTTTTTCGTACTGGAATCGGAATCTTTTCGTAGGACGATTCCGCCCCACTGTCCTCCGACGGCTGTCGGGCCAACACCGTCGGTGTTGCCACCGAGAAGGTCGTTGTGATACGACGTGAATTGAACCTGATTCTGGGTCGTTCCGAGCACCTGAATGGATGCTCCCGCTCGGGAGACAATCGGTGACGAGCTTCCAACATCGATCACAGATGCTCGCAGTTTGAAGAGCGATCCTTCGTCGATCATCACAGTCACGCCAACGGGCACATTGAACGTTGAACCATCGGCAAGCGACTGTCCCTGAAGATCCGTTCCAATGAGGTATGCCTGATCGTCGGAAAATGTTGCCGCATTGCCACTATTGCCAACAATGCGAATGACCCGCGTCGAACCGCTCGCTGCCGCAAGAGCACTGTTGATCGTGTTATATGGATTTGAAAGCGAGCCGTTTGATCCAGCGCTTGGCGACAACTTGTCAACGTAAATCGTATTGGCAACGCTTGCCGTCACAAACCAGAAATTGAATGAGGCTCCGGCTTGGCCGTCTCGATCGCCATCGAGTGGCTCACCGGTCGTATCGACAATTGTATTGGCCGCATCAGGCGAGGGCGTAAAACCCAACTTCAATTCATACGCGCCGTCCGACCGACCACCGTATCCACTATTCTCGATTTCGGGATTGAAATTTGTATTGCCGGTGCTCGTGACTGCAAGGTAGTAGTCGCCCGCGGCCAGATCGAGCCCGACGAATGAATCTCGTCCGTAATAGTCGTTGTTGCGGGCCACAAGTGTTCGAACGTGCGTAACATTGTCTTCTTTATAGAGCGTCAAAACCGTGTCGAGTTCGCTTGCCACAGCAGTATTTGGCCGAGCGACGATCGTTTCCGCAGAAAGTTTTCCTGAATTCTCAAGCGTGAATTTATAGAGATCGATGTCGGAACCTGTTTTGGGATAGAGACCCAAAAGATGAACGAGGTCGTAATCTCCGGGAAAAACTCCGTCGGCTGGAAGCCCCTTCCCCATCATCGATGGCACATCGTAAGAATGCGCAAGGCCAACGGAGTGACCTATCTCATGAAACGCCACCCCAAACCAAGCCCCGCCGAACTCACTCGTTCCCCAATCAATCGTGGAATTCATGATTGCCAAACCACCACCGGCAATGCCTCCAACCGCCGTGGGAGGAATTCCTGGCGAGGCTGCGCGAACATCGCCGGTTACGATTGTGGTTCCACCTGTTGCAGATTCCACATATCGAACACCGGTGTAATAACTAATGAGTTCATAAATCTCGCGGGTTCGTTGTTTTTGTGATTCAGTGATCGCGTTGTGCAGTATGTTTCCCTGTGGATCACTTCCGTAAACGTCTTTAAAATTGTAATAACCCACCGAAATTGCTGAGGCGTCGCTTACTCCATACGGTCCACCGCCGTGCGTTCCACTGTCGGGCGCAATCTGTCGATGCCCAGGCTCATCGATAGTTCCCGGTTGAGTTGGAAACCCAAGCGTTCCGTTTGGTGTCTGCACAACAGGACGCACGTTGATTGCGGCGGTAACGGCCTGTCCGGCAAGACCAAGTTTTCCAAGAGACGTAGCAGTGTCAAAGCTGGAATTCTCATCACTCGCGAGAACGCTTACGTTCGAGGCGATCTCGAGTTTGTACGCACCGCGAGAAAGGCCTCCGGTCGCCCCGGTCCCGTCAATCGCCGAATAGTTGGTATTAGCGCTGCTCGACACTCCTCCATAGAACGTGCCTGCCGGAGCCGCGTATGAGAGCGTGTCGACAACACCTGCTCCATTGGTTGAGACCGTGACTCCAGTAGTGATCGCCGCTCCACTGGAATCGAAGAGCCGCAAGACAGCATTCAAAGAAGCCTCCGGCGTTATCGTTATCGTGATAGTGCCAGGTGCTGTGAGGCTGAACTTATAGAGATCGACGTCGTTTACTCCTTCAGAACCGTCGCCAAGAAATGCGGCGGTTGAAAACGCAGGAGTCGCCGAAACAGGCTGCTGGAACACTGATCCAATATTGATTGCTGTTTGAATGGTTCCATTATTGTCGGTTGATCCTCCAACTTGCAGTCGATAGAGCTTGTTATCAACAAGAGTCGCAGCAAACGTAAGTACCGCTGTACCCGAAATCGCATCATACGAAACGCTCGTCGGCACGTTGACTGCCACGTCGCCACCACTGCTGGCATTGGTCTCTATCAATTGGTAGTTGCGAGTATTTTCTGCCGATGTTTTTTGAAGCGGATCGTTGGGATTAAAATAGACAATGACTTTGTCGCGCAGTTGCGAGAGAAGAAGCCCGTCGGCAATCGCAACCGGACTCACCGTCGGCACCGCACCACTCCGAGTGAATTTTACGACGGGCGCAAAATTTGCACCATTCACCGTGACGACAGCACTCGCTGCGACGGCACTGGCGAGTTCGGAACCGAATGACGTCGCTGGTACTCCAGACGGATACAGAAGATTGGCAATGTCTCCAGCCAGCTGGTTCAAGGTGCGAGCGGTCGTGGAAACTCGAGTATTTCCAGATTGAAAGACGTTATTATTGTCGAACTCAAAAATCATCTTTCCGCCGCGAACTGCGACTTCAAGCAGATCTCCGTCGGCTGGCAGACTCGACAGCGTGATTGTCTTTGCTCGAAGAATCGGCTGCGGAACCACCGACACCACCTGCGCCCCGAGATCGAGTCTGAAATTCAGCTCGAAGCTGCCGCCACTGCGAAAATTTTCTGCCGGCACCGTTACGGCACCATTGATTTGTGCGAGTGTTTTGAGCCCCGTAACACCCGCACCGCTGATCGTGATGCGATAGCTGTCGTCTGGGAGCGTTTCAGCAAAACGAACAATGACTTGATTCTCATTCGGCAAATCGTCGACCGTAATGCTGCCTGGTGTGACGACGATGTCATTGGAGTTTCCAAACGGTCCAAATGGATCAAGAGCTCCACCGCTGCGAGTGACGACAATGCCGCCGAGCGATGCGGGGTCTATCTCTACGCCCGGACTGAATCTGATCGTGATCTGTTGCGGCGATTGGTGTTCGGTGACTCCTTCGGTAATCAGCGCTCCTGCGTTAGGAAATGCCGACACGAAATCGAACGCCATCACTCGGCGAGGCTCGAGATTTTCAACGTGACTCAAATTGCGGCGCCGCACAAGCGGCCGCGAACTGCGTCTGACTCGTCGATGAAATACTTCCCGAACCACTGACAAAAAAGATCGTGGAGACATTGAAAATGAACCTCGATGATATTCCAAAATGTTCTTAAGAAAATCAATTCACAAAACAAAAACACTCTTTAGTTTTCAAACGACATGCGATGAACAGTTTTCGTACTCAGGATTGCAACGGCACAGGAATTGAGTTGCCGGTGAAATCGAAAATTCCCCTCATCAAAAACCACAATCGTTCTATTCAATCAGGCACTCGATGAGACTCGCACACGGAGTCGACATCTCACCTGTTGTTTGGAATGAAAATTTTTCATTCCAAACGCGAGCATCGAAAACATTCCCGGGAGCCTACCATCCGGCTCGGAAGAGGGCAAAGAATGGGTATCTGCCTTTCAACGGACAAAAAACCTGTTTTTCAGCCGTTTTGAGATACTGCATCGGTTGGATAACAGACAGTCAGAGGCGTTTTCAATGATTTGTCCCATTGTTTATCGACACATTTTTAAAAGCAGACTGCATCAATAAAAAATGAGTTGAGGCATCTCATCATTGGCAACATAGAAAACGCTGGTCGATGAGCGAAGACCTGAAACAAAACATCCACGGCACTTAGAGATTCTGGAGAAGAATGCGTTCACTTTAGGATCTTGCCGGATCGACGCATCTTGCCTGACAGGAACTCTGCGAACAACCCTCTCGACATACGACCGGCACGACCGATTCAACCATTCGGATCGATACTTCCGACAGGGGAACTTTAGATGATGAACCGAACTTTGCATGGTGTGGTTGTGCTGACTTTTTTGATTCTTCCTGGAGCTGTGCTCGCGGGAGATTCTTCTTTCGAGGCAACCGACTTGCCGCCGTCTGTGCTTGCCAACCCGCTTGCACTAAGCAACGAAACAGATCTTGCATTTTCTGAATCTGCAGATCCAAATAACTTTGGAGATTCAGAGCCGACCATAGCAGACTCAGCAACAGGCCTGCTCGTCGATGCTGCCGACATGTTCTCGCAGCCATGCCCAGATCACTGCTCACACTGTCGCGGTTCTAAGAATAGCAGTCGTTGCAACCGCGAACGTGGACGCGGCCTGGTGAATCGAATCCGAGACAAGGAGCAGGCATGTTGGACAGGACGCGTTGATGCCCTGCTGCTGTGGCGAAATGCTCCCTACAACCGACCGCTCTTCAACGAAGCAGCCGGTGCGGGTGCGACGGTGATGAATGCAAACCAGCTCAATAGCCCACCGGCAGCCGGCCCTCGATTTTCTCTCTTTCGAACGAACAGTTGTGGCGATTCCATCGAGGTAAACTATTTTCGAGCGTTCAACTTCGATGCCAATCGTTCGCTGCCTTATGCACCTGGTGCCTATACGCTCTCCCCGCCTGGAATTTATGGTGTCATTCCGGTCGGCCCACTCGATCAAGCCACTGTCAATCTGGGAAGTGCTGTGCAAGGGGTCGAGGTCAACGGGCGAGTGCGTTACGGTGAATCGGTCGAATTCCTGACCGGCTTTCGCTGGATTGAATGGCGAGAATCCATGACAATTACAGACTCCTACACGATTGGAGGCCAACCTCCGATTCCGGGTGGCGACATCTATACGACCAATACGATCAACGATCTCTATGGAGTTCAGATCGGTGTTGATTCCAATCTCTGGGATCGCGGAGGCCGGTTCCGCGTGGAAGGCTTGGTGAAGGCTGGTGCCTATATTAATGTCGCCAGTCAGAATTCAACCTGGCAATATGACCCGACCAATCCATTTGCCAAAGCCTCTGTTGCGGCAAACTCAACTCCCGCCGCATTTGTCGGAGAGGTTGGGCTCACCGGAGTCTATGCTCTCACGAAATCAATCGACTTCCGATTTGGCTACATGGGACTGTGGTTGGAGAGCATCGTGCAACCGACGAATATCCTCAGCATTCAAAATCTGTCGGGAGGTGCGGTCACGCCTCCACTTCCAGCGATCACCGGTGACATCGCGGCCACTGGCGGTGTGGTGCTCCAGGGTCTCACGCTCGGACTGGAAGGCCGCTGGTAACTCCGGTTCGCTTGTGGCTGCGTCTGATTCTGACACGGTTGGCCTCTCATAGCGCATGATCCGAAATCGATTCTGAGATTGCGTCACCACGACAGGGGCTGGAAGAGGAGCGTGTTTGAACGTAATGTAGGCTCAGGTCGATCGGCTGCGATCGATTCGAATCCTGCCACACAATCTTTTTCACCGTTGGGATATCTCGCGTGTCAGCATCCAGTCCTCGCAACATTGTCGCACCTTCGACCGAAGAACCTGCTCCTTGCGTTGATGCTCCGGTTGTTGAAGCCATTCATCCACTGCTTGAGTTCTCAGCCGATGCGATCCATCAGGCGTATCGAGAAAAAGCTTTTGACAAGATGAGCGAACAGTTTCTGAAGGTGTTCGAGCATCTTCGAAGCGTCACTTATTACGCAATCGATGCCCCTACGTCGCATGCTCTGAACTCGTTTGTCAAACACTTTCTCTACTTTTTTACGCAAGAAGATTACCTTCTTGGCGACGCCTTCATGGCCCGCTTCATCGATTTCAACTCGGTGATCGCAAACACCGTTGCGATGAGCGAGTTCAAAACGACCGATCCTTATCTTCGAATCCTGCTCGGACAGCAGCGGAATTTTACGAAACTGCTGGCGCTCTATTCGGCTTATAACCGGGTGAAGGTCGACCGACGTCTGCTCTTTAATACCAGTCCATCACTTGCTACCCAGTGGTTCTTTTGTTTTTTGGAAAGCTATCGCAACGGTTGCGCCGACGACACCACGCTTGCCAATCTCCGGGAGCATGTTGCCTACGAAGATGACCGACTCGCCGGCATCAATGCCTTTACGCACCACGCTTATTTTGGTGCGACCTACATCGATCACGAACGCGACTACCTCGTCAAGCAGCGAATCAATCGGTTGTTTCAATCGACTCCGCTGTGTAGTCGAGCGATAAAAAATACGCCCCAAAAAAAACGTATCGGCGTACTGACATCGATGTGGTTTTCTCGGCAGAGCGTCTACCGTTCGCAGTTCCCATTTCTCCAAGCACTCGCCAAAGAGCACGAATTGGTGCTGGTGCATCTTGGGCAGGCCCGCAAGGATCTCGATACCTCGATTTTCAAAGAAGTCCGAAGTTACGACGCCTCGAAAAACGCCGATGATCTTTCTGCCATCGAAGACAACGATTTTGCGATGGCCTATTACCCCGACATTGGCATGAGCATCGAAAGCATCATTTTAGCGAACATGCGAATCGCACCGATTCAAGTCACCAACTACGGCCATCCGGTCAGCACGTTTGGCTCGAAGATCGATTACTGGATTGGCGGTCGGGAAACTGAAGCAATCGACCGAGCTCTAGAACATTACTCGGAGCGACTTGTGCTGATTCCGGGCTGTGCTCAGGCGCCTGTACCACTGGAATACAACCTCAAATATCCCTCTCTCCCTCCCTCTCCAGTCATTGCCAACTGCACATGGAGCGGACAGAAAATTAACGGCGATCACTTGCATCTACTGCGAAAGATCGCCGACCGGGCAAAGACCCCGATGATTTTTCAGTTTTTCCCCGGCGGTGCAATTCTGGGAAACGGGTATTTGCCGCTGCAGCGAGCGGTCAATTCGATTCTCGGCGAACATCGCGTTCGCATCATGCCGAATCTCGATTTTGAGGAGTACATGCTGTCGCTCGAGCACTCTCATTTTGCATTAGATGCTCATCCGTTTGGAGGCTACAACACCGCAGTGGATCTGCTCACTCTTCGAAAACCGATTGTCACGCTCGCTGGAAATCGCTTCTATAATCTCTCCACAGCCTATCTGCTTGGCAGGGCCGGGCTCGGAGAGTTGATCACTCGCACGGGCGATGAATTTGTCGACCTTGGCGTCCGCATGATCGATGATGCTCCCTACCGAGATCGCATGATTCGCAGGCTGAAAACGGCAGACCTTTCCACCACGGTCTTGAGTCACGAACATGTGCCGGCGTTTGTGAGGGCCATCGATCACTTGCTTGAAAATCATGAACAACTCTCTACTGAAACACATCGCGATCCGATCATCGTCAACTGACGATTCGTTTTTTCTGTGATATCGTGGTGCATTTTTGACAGCATTTTTTCCACGCGCCTATTTCCCACTCCCCTATGTTTTCTCTTCAACAGATTGTCGGTCAGCCGCCTCGTCCGATTGAAATTTTTGATGTTGGGGCCATGCTCGAGGGCGTTCCACGATATTCACCGTTCTTGGCCTCTCAGACCGCTCGCGTTACGGCATTTGAGCCGCAGGAACTAGAGCGAAAAAAACTCGAGTCCTCCGGACTGCCAATCTCTTGTTTTCCCTATTTTTTGGGGAATGGTGGCTTTTCGACGTTTTATATCACGCGCTATCCCGGATGCTGCTCTCTCCTGGAACCCGATTCTTCGGTGATCGATCTTTTTGAAGGCATCGGTGCTGCCGATGCGGGTGGCAACTTCCACGTCACTCACACAGAGCAAGTCAAAACAACCCGTCTTGATGACGTCTCCGGACTTCCCGAACCCGACTTTATAAAGCTCGACATCCAAGGCGCCGAACTGCTCGTGCTTCAACATGGAACTCAGCGGCTTTCGAAGGCATTGGTTGTCGAGTGCGAAGTTGAGTTTTTGCCGCTCTATCGCGAGCAGCCACTGTTTGGCGATGTGCAGCTTTTTATGCTTCAACATGGATTCTGGTTTCATCGTTTTGTTGACATGCAATGGCGCTCTTATCGACCGTTTTCCTCAGACAATCCAACCGCTGGCGTCAGTCAGCCGATGTGGGGCGATGCCATCTTCGTTCGTGATCCATCAAAGCTCTCGCGTTGGTCGAACGAAGACCTCCTGCTCGGATCATTTCTGCTTCATGAAATGTACGGGTCGTATGATCTTGTTTTACGGCTGATTGCCGAACGGGATCGCCGCCTCTCGTTGAATCAGGCCGCTCACTACATTCAACTGCTCCGTCAGGAGTCACCGATTTCTGCCGCTTTTTGATCGCCTGCTGACTCCATTCCCGAAAGAGCGTTTTGAACTGAGCAGACAATTCCGACGAATTGGGAACCGGCTCACAGTGAAAAACTTGCCATAAAACGATTTTTGTTTGGGTATTTGGGGGGGGAATAGATATTCACAACAGTCCGAATATTGAAAAAGTGCCCAAAAATAGAATTTCTTGGGCACATTTCAACGTTTCAAAATTCAAGAAAAACGGAATTCGTGCAACGACGCAGTCAGGCTATATTTGAAACCGGTTTGTTGACGAAGCCGAAGAAGCGAGATAGACCAAAGACTATTTAGACGATTGGCTCGAAAAGAGTTTGCTCATATTCGGTTTCAAAGCGGTGCCTTCTGTCTTCACGGGGAAAATTCATGCTCAGTTCTATGCGTTCGCTGGTGTCGATGATCTTTGCATCTCGCCGCCGAAGCCGTCGACTACACGCCACGTGGTCAGCGTATCGACCAAGACTGTCAGTCATGTCATCGAGTCGAAATCGGTTTTCATTTTCAAATTTTGAGACGCTCGAACCTCGACAGCTGCTCGCCATTTCTGCGTCAACAACAGCGATTCCTGGATCCCTTCTCATCGGCCTGAGTGCGGCAAGCGACACTGCTTATGCCCAAGTCACCGGCGGCGGTAATACCATTCAGGTTTCTAATAATCCCAGTTTCTCAAGTCCCCTCGCATTGGTTTCTTCACAAAATGTGATTGTCTATGACACCAGTCACACTGTCACCGGTGCGTATGTCAGCGCAGCCGGAAGTTCATACACGAGCAATCCGTCGGTGACGTTTTCCGGTGGCTACGCCGGTGACACAATTTCAGGAATAGCGACTTACGGATACGGATATGGAATTGCGGACATTCCAAGTGGCACGATCGTTGGAGTTGTTGTTACCTCTGCCGGGCTCGGTTATTACGGTTCTTCTTACACGGTTTCCTTTTCCGGCGGCGGCGGATCAGGAGCAACCTGTTCATACTCGATCACCGCAGCGAGTGCCGCCAATCAAACATTCACATTCAGTTCTGGCGATGCTTTAACGCACACGCTCACGGTTGGCACGGGCGGCGACAATCGGCATGCGGTTGAAACAGTCGTTGTCGGAACGGCTGTCACCGGTGGCACTGATATTTCAACAGCCACGACGATCGACACCAATGCCGTTCTTTCAGGGGGAGTAAGCCTGAAAAGTTCCGGTGCGATCAATATCAGTGCACCAATCACAAGCTCTTTTTTGGACGTGCGATCTACCGGCGGCAATGTCACGATGGCAGCCGATGTATCGTCTGATTCATCAGCTTACATTTCTACGCAAGGCAGCGGCTCGAACATCGTGATCAATGGAAAACTCACCGCGGCGACGTCGGCATTTCTTGTTGCCCCAAGCGGAACATTCAACGGCACACAAACCGGTAGCGCCGTGACCGCTCAACTCCTCGACATCAACGACGGCGGTACCGGTGGCGATCTTACTCTTGGTACAAGCGTTAATAATCTGACGGGTCTCACCAAGAGCAATCTTACGCTTACCAACAGCAAGGCCCTGACGCTCGGCCCATCGGTTTTCACTTCCGCTCCTAACGGAAATGCGACGGCAACCGCTACGATTACTGCTAATAAGCTCACGGGATTCACAATTACAAGTGCCGGAAGTGGATATACCGTTGCTCCGACAGTGCAGTTGACCGGTGGTGGCGGTAGCGGTGCTGCAGCAGATGCCATAATTACTGGCAATGTTGTCACGGGATTCACGATTACAAATCCTGGATCTGGATATACAAGCACTCCGACAGTAACGCTCATTGGTGGTCGCGGCACGAGCTATTTGAGTCTGACAACAAGTGCAGGCGATCTGAACGTGAACGCCACGCTCACCTCGAGTGTCAATGTCTCACTCAAAAGCGCCGGAAGCATCGCATTCATAAGCACCATCAATGCACCGAACCAAACGGTATCGATGAACGCTGTTGGCGGCAGCATCACCGGGACCGGCCAGCTCATTACAGGCCTCGGTGGCAATGCTGCTAGCGGCGGCATCAATTTGTCGGCGAAAACCAATATCGACGTTACCGTAAAGACCGGTTACGCCGATTCAAAGAGCACTTCCGGCACTATTACGATCGACGACTCCGACGGAATCACGCTCGGAAATCTGACTGCGAGCAGCGGCGATATTACGATCAATTCTGCCGCCGGCAACATTGCCATTGAAGGAACGATTCTGACCGGCAGCAGCAATACGCTCACGCTGAATGTACCAATCGGGATTATTAGTAATGGAACAACGTATCCGGTGACAACCGGCACGCTCAATTACACCTCCACGGCGGATTCCAATTTTCTCAATAGTGCAAACTACACCAACCTCACTGGAAACATCACGGGAGCCGCAAACGATGCCCGTATTAATCTCACCCGTTCGCTCAACATTCTGAGTCTTGTCACCAAGAGCGGAAACGTTGCCCTCAACCTTTCGAATAATGCAAATCTCACTATTTCGGGCCCCATCTCGGCTTCTCCGACTGGCACTCAAAACGTCACTCTGAACGTGGCAACAGGGAAAATCAGCGGCAATAACGGTGTGATCACTGCGACAAACCTTTCAATTCGAGCTCAAAATACGTCTGCAATCAATGCCAGCGTTTCAAACTTAAGCGCAAATATCACCGGCAATGCACAGTCACTTACCATAACGGAGGCAGATAACCTTACGATTAACGCCTCGAGCATTCTCACGAATAACGGCGACGTAACGATTAACGTAGTGACGGGCAACCTCACTCTCACAGGGAACATCAATGCGAAATCTGCCGGCAATGTCTGGCTGAATACTCCTGTTGGTTCGGTCGTTGGCGTGGGGAATCGGATTACTGCCAACGTGCTGAATGTCACGGCGAACACAACATCGACCCTGAATACCTCTGTCACCTCGCTCACTGCAAACATCAGTCAGGCGAATAATAACCTGACCGTTGAAGAAACGGATGATCTTTCCATTACCGCCAACAATGTGCGAACGAGTAATGGCGACATTCAGATCAATCTGGCAAGTGGCAATCTCACGCTGACCGGTGGCATCAATGCCGGCATTCTTGGCAACGTGACGCTCAATACCAGTGCGGGCTACATCAATGGAGCCGGACTTGTCACCGGACAGTTCCTCACTGTCAACGCCACCAACAATTCTTCTCTGACCACAAACGTTGCAAATCTGACGGCAACCGTTACGGGTCTCAATAAACAACTCATCATCAATGAGTCCACCGATCTTTTTCTTGAATCCTCAGGAATTTCGACAAACAACGGCGCAGTCACGCTCAATCTTACAACTGGAAATCTCTCCGGAACTGGCGGCATCAATACTGTATTAGCAGGAAACATCACGCTCAACGTGCCGCTGGGAAATATTTCGCCGGCAGGAAAAGTGACTGGCAATATTCTCAACGTAACTGCGCAAAACAGTTCTGTGCTTTCGACGAATGTCTCGAGTCTGCGAGCAAAAATCACTGGTTCCAGTGAGTCGCTGACCGTTTTAGAAACAAATGATCTGCTGGTTTATACTGGCAACGTTACAACAACGAGTGGCAATATTGTAATCAATATTGCCACCGGAAATCTTTCCGGAACCGGTTCCATCAATGCCGTTGGTGGAAATATTTCACTGAATACCATTCTCGGAAATATCACGTTAAACACCTCTTCGAATCAAATTTTTGGAAACGTACTTGCTGTCACGGCGCTCGACAACTCTTCGCTTAAAACCCATGTGCAAGGATTCGAGTCAAACGTCACGTCCAACGGGAATTCAGCGCTCACCGTTGTGGAAGCAGACGACCTGACGCTCTGGGAAAACGGTGTTGTCACCAACAATAGCGCTCTTTCGATTACGCTTTTATCCGGCAACCTCGCGAGCGGATTTATCAAGGATTTCACGCTCGTCAACGGTGGAGTAAATTACACATCCGCTCCGCTGGTATCGATTACCGGTGGTGGTGGAACCGGGGCTACGGCTGTTGCGACCATTGCCGGCAGTAGCGTAAACGCCGTAATCGTGACAAATGCCGGCACGGGATACACTTCGA
>Ga0209086_10001192_pt1 | contig 21320 bp, 16 predicted proteins | sample M_130207_XF_Meta_FD_187312 | JGI IMG/M metagenome (GOLD analysis project Ga0209086, IMG submission 187312) | Freshwater microbial communities from Lake Montjoie, Canada to study carbon cycling - M_130207_XF_MetaG (SPAdes) (version 2) | ecosystem: Environmental > Aquatic > Freshwater > Lake... | reverse complement strand
TCATAACTTGACCTCCATTTTTTCTGGTGTCGAATTTGCAGCGGAGGTTGTCTCTCTGACGAAGCCTCGTGCTGCATCCAAGCCATGAATGCAATCGTTGTTCTCGGGTCGATGAGCAGCGAACTTGACCATATCCGCAGCTCGCAGGAAATCTTTTAGTAGATGGCGATGTTCAGCGCCAATGAACGGATGCTGGCTTGCTTGGGCAAGAAATTCCTTGGTGGTCTGCTCTGGCGCTGCGATATGAAATCTTCGTTCGACATATTCGCGCACAGTTCCTGAGAGGCGAACCCAGAAGAGATGAAGTTCGCCCTGTTGGACAAGTCCATCTCGTTCAAGGCGATTCAGTTCTTCGAGCGCCCAATCATCAGGAGAGACAACTTTTTCCACGATTGCTCGTTGACGCATTCTCAAGGTCAGCAGGAGTAAAGCCAACGAGACAACCGCTGCAATCGCGATGATCCACCACCACGAAGTACCAAAGTCAATTTTCATTTCGCCTTTGATGTCTCGAAAGACATGTGGATCAAATTCCGCCCCGATCAAACTGAGGACTTCGATCAAGCTCGGCCCAACCGAAAGCGTTTGCTCCTCGCCTTTCAAATCTTTCCACTTGATTTCGATCGGAGGCAATTCGATTTCGCCGCTCTCATATGTCGAGGCGTTAAATAAAATGATCGATTTTCGTTTTTCGCCATCACGACTTGTGCTTCGTCTGACATCTCGTATGTCAAATTCTCCAAGCTTCTGACCGATCTCTGGAATCGTAAGATTTGCACCGTCGGTGGCCGTGATCGTCAGTGTGAATGGAATCGCCTTCCCAACTTCAACAACATCAGCTGGGGTAGCAAGTGTTGCACTGACTGCACCATTTTCGACGCGAATGTCAATGGGACGGGCAGGGTGAGAAGCCACCTTTGATGGCGGAGCCTTGGCAGGCTCTTGCCCACTTGGCGCGCTTTGCGGAGGTGGCGGTGTTGTCGAAACAACTTGGCTCTGTGCAGGCCCAGTGATAAATGCCGCAAGGCAAAAAGATGCAATAAGGGTTCGAGTCCGATTCATCTGCTTCCTCTTGCCTCTCGTTTTCGGAAATAGGCGATGATCGGTTCGACATAATCGACTCCCGTTTCGATCATCAAAGGATCGATTTTCATTCGTCGCAAGGCAAGTTCGAATTGCAGCGAGCGCAATTCACCTTGTCTGCGAAAGGCATCGCGGACTTTTCGACTCGAAGTATCAACGACGACTCGTTTGCCAGTCTCTTCGTCAGTCAGTTCGATCATGCCAATCTTGGGCAGTTCGCGCTCTCGACGATCGAAAATCGAAACCGGAATCACATCATGTCGTCGTCGTGCAATTGTCATCGGTTTCTCCCAACCATCATCGAGAAAATCGCTCACAACAAAGACCACCGCACGTCTCTTCTGAATCCGATTCAGTTCGTCGATCGCTGCAGCGATATTTGTTCCTGTCCCAGCAGGCTTATGCGCCAACAGATCTCGCACGATGCGTAGCACATGGCGTCGCCCCTTGCGTGGAGGGACGTATCGCTCAATTTGATCAGAAAAAAGGAGCAATCCAACCTTGTCGTTGTTGCGAGTTGCACTGAATGCCAGCGTCGCAGCGACTTCTGCGACGAGTTCTCGCTTGGTCTGAGCATTCGAACCAAATGAAAGCGATCCAGAGAGATCGATCGCAAGCAACACGGTCAGTTCTCGTTCTTCTCGGAAGAGTTTGACATGTGGTCCGCCAGCTCGAGCAGAAACATTCCAGTCGATCGTGCGCACATCATCGCCATCCGCATATGGACGAACCTCCTCAAATTCCATCCCACGTCCTTTGAAGGCGGAGACGTACCTGCCCGCAACTGCCTCTTGAACCACACGCGATGTGCGAATTTCAATTCGGCGAATTTTTTGGATGGTTTCTTTCGACAGCATGGTTTGTTCCCTTGGGCAGTCAAGCTTTCGTCATTTCATTGCGCAGAAGAAATTTGGAAAGTCCACCGCACCTTTTCATTCAGGGGACTGGCACGTGATCAAGAAGTGTCCGCACAATATCGTCAGAGGTCTTCTCGACTGCTTCTGCTTCATAAGAAAGTCCCAGTCGATGACGCAGAACATTCGGCGCCACGTCCTTTACATCTTGCGGAACGGTATATCCGCGACCATCAAGGAAAGCCTTTGCTTTTGCAGCGAGTGTCAGCGCAATTGTTGCACGTGGCGAGCATCCGTATGTCAAGAGTCCTTCGATTGGAACTTTATGCTTCTTGGGATCGCGAGTGGAAATGACCAGATCGACAATGTAATCCTTCATCCGGTCATCCATAAAAATCTGATCGACAAGCAGACGAGCTGTCTTGATATCTGCAGGGTTCATCACTGGATCAACGGTGAGATTGTTCTGAGTATTCGCCATGCGATCAAGAATCAATCGCTCTTCCTTTGGCGATGGATATGTCACCACCAATTTCATCGCAAATCGATCGACCTGCGCTTCGGGAAGGGGATAGGTTCCCTCTTGTTCGATTGGGTTCTGTGTCGCGAGCACTAAAAATGGATCTGGCAGCGGATAAGTTGTCTCTCCGATTGTGACCTGTCGCTCTTGCATCGCTTCGAGCAACGCAGACTGAACCTTTGCTGGAGCGCGATTGATTTCATCCGCAAGAATGATGTTGGAAAAAATCGGTCCATGCTTGACGACAAACTCGCCAGTGTTCGGCCGATAAATCATTGTTCCAATTAAGTCGGCAGGCAAGAGATCGGGAGTGAATTGCAGGCGACGGAATCCAGTATTGATTCCTTTGGCAAGGCTGCTCACAGCCATTGTTTTTGCAAGGCCTGGGACGCCTTCAATGAGAACGTGACCGTTCATGAGCAGGCTGCAGAGCAAACCTTCGATCAATGAATCTTGTCCAACGATGACCCGTTGAATTTGATCGACCAAGTGACGGAATGGACGACTGGCCGCTTCAACTTGGCGTTCCAGTTCGACGATATCTCTTTGTGATGTGGACATAATTTGGTTCATCCGATTTCTACGCCTCCCCCAAAGGTTGGGTTCGGACCGTCGTAAAAGGATATTCGAAGCGTAACCTCGTCCATTATGGAATCACCTCTTCGAATTGGTTGGATTGGAACTGGAGTTATGGGAAATTCAATGGCTGGCCACCTTCTGGCGGCGGGGCATTCGCTGACGATTCACTCGCGTACCAAATCCCGCGCTGCTGGATTGCTCAGTCGTGGAGCAAACTGGGCGCAGACGCCCGTCGAAGCAGCGTCTGGAATGGATTTTCTTTTTTCCATGGTCGCACTTCCATCCGATGTCGAATCCGTTCACCTCGGTCCTCATGGCACATTGAGTGCGCCAAGCGTTCCAAAGTTTCTTGTCGACATGACAAGCAGTCGTCCTTCGATTGCTCGAAAAATCGCACAAATTGCAAGTGAAAAAGGATCATTCGCATTTGATGCTCCAGTGACAGGAGGCGATATTGGCGCACGAAATGCGACGCTTTCGATTCTTGTTGGGGGCGATGCAAGCGCATTCGAGCAAGTTCTTCCAGTGCTGAAAATCATGGGAAAAACCGTCGTTCTCCAAGGTGATGCCGGATGTGGTCAACAAGCGAAAGTTGTGAATCAAATTCTTATTGCATCAACAATGATGGGGATTTGTGAAGCATTGCTTTATGCGCGCGAAAGCGGACTTGATCCCGAGCGAGTTCTCGAATCTGTCTCAGCGGGAGCAGCTGGAAGTTGGTCGCTTGCAAATCTTGCCCCTCGGATTCTCAAAGGTGATTTCGAGCCTGGTTTTTTCATCGATCATTTTCTGAAAGACCTTGGGATTGCGCTGGAGGAATGCCATGCCAACAACCTCCATGTTCCTGGGCTGATGCTGGCCGAGAGCCTCTACCGCAAGGCCCAAGAGGCAAACCACGGGAGGAAGGGGACGCAGGCGCTCTATCTGCATTATGCCTCTGGAAAGGGCTCCAAACACTCTTGAATGCGATTGCCGACAACGGAAGTGATCGGCTTGCATAAATCCTGCTTCGACGGTACGATCGTCAATCCTCTTTGGAGCCTAAATATGACACTCACCGCTGGCAAAACCGTCACAATTTCAGTCACGAAACTTCCAGCTGAGGCGAAGCATCGCAAGACCATCGAGAGATTGATGCGCTTGCAACCATCTATCCAGCGAACTCTGACTCGCGTTGCTCGCGAACGAGGCCGTACGAATCCAGAGAATCAACGAGGTGGTCGCATGTGGATCTCACGCATCCCAGCAACACGTTGCGTTCGTGCAGAAGTTGGCGCGAAGTTCACGCTTCGAGTGACTCCAAAGATCATCCCAGATGTGATGGCTGTTCAGCGTTTTATCGCTGTCGCCTGATTCTCTCGATCGATTTATTCAAACTCACCTTGCACTTATCGCTTGCCAAATTGGCATGACGAGGTGTGGTATTGCGCGTTGTTCCGCAAGTCTTTCTGCGTGTCCGCAGAGTGTCGCAAATATTGTGGGCAGTTCATCAAGCGAAGAGAGTGGCCCATTACGGCGTACTGTCAGATAGATGCTGATCGGATCTGTCGTGGATGAGTGCTTGGTATCTGCTCGGTGAGGCCGTGTCTTGACCTCGAAAGATGCCTGCAATTCCCGTCCTTCTGTGAGTGAAATGCCAACGAACGGCTGCACATCAATTGGATGATCGTGGTCGCAGTCCAAGAGAGATCCAAGCGGACTGTTTGCCAAGAGCGCTTCATAGACGATGCCATCTCGATGTGATGCAGTTTCGATATCAAACCCAAAGACCAACTCGATGTGGTCAATGTCCAGAGGGCTCATCGAAAGAAACCACGGCGCAGTTTCGAGTACTGCACGATGAATTTTGTATCCGTCATCAGTCGATTTCGGATTGACATGTCCGCTGCGAATGGATGTCTGGCGAAGCGCGACCCATAAAAAATCTTGTTCGTCCTCGGCGGATTCAAGTGCGACCTCGCCTTCGACTCTACGCACGCGTGTCAGTCGTGGCAATTGCCGACGCAGTCGATCAAAGAGCTCAAGAGTTGGCTCTCTCGCTTCGGGGAGATCCATCTTGAGTGCGATTTTCTGATTGATACAGAAGTCGCTGCAGAAAGTTGCAAAGGCGGACATACAAGAAAGGGTAAGCCCCGCGTGCGCTGGGGGGAAATTACCGACTGGTAATCCACGAAGCGATTCGTTGCCAATCATCGAGCCCAGAAACCAGTAAATCAGGATTGTGGGTTTCTAATTCTGCGATTGGATGATTGCCAGTCGCCACCGCAATCGCCAAACATCCGTTGAAATGCGCGCAGTCCACATCCAAAGGCGTATCGCCGATCACAATCACTCTGGAAGTGTCAATGCCACGGCCCATTTTCTCACTGTATCGCTGAATCGCAACTGGCGGCAGTTCGCGCCGATGATCGCCATCATCGGCCCACGCATTGTGCTGGAATGGTTCGAGAGAAAATCCCGCCTGTTCAACTTTCAGGCGACCCGTGTGTTCATAATTTCCAGTGAGCAGACCGAGTCCCAGCCCACTCTGCGCATGCAGCGCATCAACCAATTTTTGCGCGCCTGCCAACGCGTGTGCACGCGAGTTCTGCGAGAAGCCTCGTCGCAGATGCGCGCCATAATTTTCGCGAAAGACTTCGTGAATCTCAGCGGTTGGTTCGACGCCGCCTCGTGTCATGAGATCGCGCCAAATCAAGCGATCAAGCCGGCCCGAAATTGAAATGCCATCAAACGAAAATGTTTTCGTTGGGAAAAGTTCATGCGCCGTTGCGAGCATCGCACTCATGCCAGCACCCTCGGTGCGAAGCAATGTCCCATCGATGTCAAACAGGATAAGCATAAGTTTTATGAAGTATGGCAGGGTTCGGCAGCGACCGCGGCAACAATCTTTGACGCGGCGTCGGTCAAGTCTGTGGCGGATTGCATCGTCGGAATGTTGACACGCGCTTCATCAAGAATGCGCCTGGCCTCGTTGACATTCGTTCCTTCAAGGCGAACGACTAGTGGCACACGGAAACCAATTGTTTGCGCTGCTCCAACAATGGCCCGTGCGATACGGTCACATTGCATGATTCCGCCGAAAATATTGACCAAAACACCTTTGACACGATCGTCGCTGAGAATGATTCGAAATGCTTCCGTGACGGCTTCTTCGGTGGCGCTTCCGCCGACATCGAGGAAATTTGCAGGTTCTCCGCCGTGCAATTTGATGATGTCCATCGTGCTCATCGCTAATCCTGCGCCATTGACGAGGCAGCCAATGTTCCCATCAAGCGCAACATACGAAAGTCCAAATTCCTGCGCGCGCATTTCAGCCGCGTTTTCTTCAGTGGGATCGTGCATTGCAGCGATGTCTGGATGTCGAAAGAGTGCGTTGTCATCGAAGTCAAACTTCGCATCGATCGCCATCACTTGCCCATCTGGATGCACGTCGGTGGCAGGAGTCAACACAAGCGGATTGACTTCAACCAAACTCGCATCCGTGGTGCGTTGCAGTGCGCTCAGTTTTGTGAAGACATTGATTGCTTGCGCGATTGCTTTGCCTTTGAATCCAAGTGCCAGCGCAACTTCACGGGCTTGAAATGGCTGCAGACCAGCAACTGGGTCGAGTGGAATTCTGATGATCGCTTCGGGACGCGTCTCTGCGACTTTTTCAATTTCAACTCCGCCTTCCGCACTGGCGATGAGAGTATTGGTGCGATTCGCACGGTCAACTAAGACGGCAACATAAAACTCGTGTGCAATTTCAACTGCATCAGCGATCAAGAGCCGATTGACTTCGAGACCCTCCGGCGGAGTTTGCGGACTTTTCATCCGATTGCCAAGCATGAATTTCGCTGCGGCAAGAGCTTCGTCGATGGACTTCACAACTTTTACAAATCCGGCTTTGCCTCGACCGCCCGCATGCACTTGCGCCTTGACGACCGCCATTTTCGATCCAGCTGCGAAGAGGGATCTTGCTGCAACGTGCGCCTCTTCAACTGTCGTGACCATCTTTCCGGAGGGGACTGTGATTCCGACATTCGAGAGCAACTGACGAGCTTGGAATTCGTGGATTTTCATGGATTTGGAATTCTATCGACTTTGCGAGAGCTACGGCGCATTCGCCACCATTCGATCGCGATTGGCAGAACGGAAATGATCACGATGGCGATCACGACGGCTTCGAAATTGCGTTTGATAATTGGAATTTCTCCAAAGAGAAATCCAGCGCCAACCAGAAGAATCACCCACAGGAAAGCGCCGGTCACGCAAAAGAACATGAATGTTCGAAATCGCATGACGCCAACGCCTGCGAAAAAAGGAGCGAATGTGCGAACGATTGGAACGAATCGTGCCAAGACCACCGCCTTGGGTCCATGTCGTTCGAAGAACTCTCTTGTTCTCTCAAGATGCGCAACTCGCAGGAGAGGGATCTTGCCCGAAAATGCGCGGGGCCCAATCCATTTTCCAACGTGATAATTGAGCGTATCGCCGCAAATTGCTGCGATGACAATGACTGCGCCGCACATCCATGGATCGAGTCCTATGCGACGCGCGCAGATTGCTCCGACTGCGAAAAGCAAACTGTCACCTGGAAGAAACGGAAAGATGACCAACCCTGTTTCGCAGAAGATGATCAAGAAAAGAAGTGCGTACGACCAAAGCCCCGCACCCTGAACGACTTCAGTCAGGAAAACATCCAGCTCTGTGAAAAGTCGAGGAAGTTGTTCGATCAAGCCATCCATGGAACTTCAAACATATCCTGCGATCACTTTCTTCAAACACAAGAAAACGGACAGGGCGGGATTCGAACCCACGGTAGGGGTATAAGCCCCTACATCGGTTTAGCAAACCGACGCCTTCAACCGCTCGGCCACCTGTCCAAGGATTGAAAGTGTATCAATCGATTGGGAATGCCTCAGACAAGCGGGTTGCGATTCGAGAATGCCTCTGCATTATCTCGGGATCGCAACACCAGAGAGCATCCGAACTTTATTTTCTGGCTCTCGGCGGTGGCTGGCAAATGTGACGTCACCAATTGTGCAGGGAGGATTGGATTCGATCAAATTCCGCTGCATTCCAGAACGTTCGAGCAATATTCGCACGGCATGCGAGCAATTTGCAAAGGCTTTGTGCGCAGATGGAGAAGGCCGCAAAGCCTCGTTGAGCCCTCGCTGAGCGAAGGCGTCTATGACATCTTCGCCGACCTCATACCGCTCGACGCTCGCGCAAGGACCGATTGCGGCAATCATATGTTCGGGGTCGGCCCCAAATCGGTCGACGAGTTCTTGCAGCGATTTTCCAACAATGTCCAGGGCGATGCCTCTCCATCCAGCATGAATTGCTGCACAAGATTTGGAGTGCAAGCAAACCACGAGCACAGGGCAGCAATCGGCGGTCGAGATGATTGGTACAAGCAGAGGATCGTTGGTGATGATCGCATCTGCAAGTTGTAGTGGGTCGCAGTCGCACGTTGCGGCATCAACACACTTTGCTCCATGCACTTGCTTCACTCGTGCCGCGCGCGCGTTGTGCGAGCCAAGGTGTTGTGCAATCCAATTCGAATCTGGCGGATCTCGTTTGGAAAACCAATGAGGGATTTTGTGTGCGTGCAGGAGTGGCGAGGTCCAGCACGAGAGTGACTGGGAGGATTCTGAACTGACGTTCATGAAGCGCAACAATAGCGGACTCTGAAGTCCTAGTCTTTGGAGTTCTAGCCACAACCACAAAAAAACCACACAGTCTTGCACCCCATGAAGTGGCACAAGACTGCGTGCGAGGACCGAATGGGGCCTCGGCGGATACCAAGTTTTCTATATTTACGGACAGGTGAGGGTGACATTCGCATCGCCCTCGTCGGTCAAATCAATTGTTGTCATATCAATATTCCAACCCATGGAATCGAGTATGAGCCACTCTCGCTTGGTTAGAAAATCTGGTCTCGATCCAAGTGGTTCAAGTGCGAGTGGTGTCTGGGTATATGAGCAGTAATCACGACTGTAAAAAGTATTTCCCTTGCCAATTGATTGTCCCATCAAGCATCTTGAACCAAGGCTTCCGAGTTCGGTTTGTTTGATGAATGCTCCTCGAATTGGAGATCCGTCATACATCTCCATTTCGAAGTCAAACTCTTGACCGGAAGTTTCATATGGAAAATTGAGGATCGATTTGTTGGCGACGCTATTTCTGGCAACAGTCCGTGGCATTGCGCCAAGGAATTCGTTGTTGATTTGTGCCAGCGGGGGTGGTCCAGTGACGGCAGGAACCTTTGCTCTGAAGTCAATGACGAAACACTTTGTGCCGATAGTCGCGATTGTCTGTACGGCTCCGTCTGGATAAGACGCAGTTCGTTGAGCAGAGGGCACGGATGGCGCAGCCATATCTGAATCATCAAAGCTGTTGGTGTTCCCAGAACCAGTTCCGGATAATTGATTTTGCAGGAAAGTCATCGGACTTGGCAAGTCTCCAACGGCTGCCGTGACAGCTCCAAGCATTTGTTGAGGCGTCACGGTCGGTATCAGGGCTGCACCCTTAGAAATAAGCGCTTTATTCAATCCTGGGTTGTAATCCAAAGCCCAACCGTTAGGCGTACTTCCACCGACAAGCAATCCTTCGAAGGCAGTTGAAAACTGACCGCATGTGACAGGCGGGTTACCTCCGAAGACATTTGTCGCGCTGTTGACAAGGAAAGCTTCATCAATCACATCCTGTTGAAATCTGAAGATGTCCATTGCTGTGCAATCTCGCACCAAGAAGTCTGCTCCAGCAACAAATCCCATTGTTTGCAAAACTTCGCGAATCAAATGATCTTGGAAGGAATACAGAAGGGATTGGCCAAATTTCAGCCCATCGGCTGGGTAGTAATCCCACTGGATCGCAGAACTCATCGTAATGGTTCCTTCATCGAGAATTGATGAAGGACCAGAAGGATCAGGAATCCCGAGAGCTATTTTTAAAGGACGAACCAGATAAATGCGGTCCTCTGGAGTTACAGCGGTCGAAACCCCGCTATATCTGACAGGGAAGGTTGAACGCACAGGCATTGGAGTGATTTCATTTTCGCCTAAGACTGAGCGATCAAATGCCTGAGAAAAGTCAGCATATTTTTCAACAGAATAGCGGACTGTTGTGACTCCCAATCTTCCCGATGTGAGTGGCGTAAATGTCAGTTTTAATGTGATATTGACATTGACAGAAGAAATCTGAGACTCTACGTATTTCTCAACATCGGCAACGGCGTTTTGGAAGGCAAGGACTTGGGTTGGCGGGATTACAGATCCAAGTGTTACAACGAATCTAATGTCAATTGGAGTTTGGGCGCCGGCGATTCCACCTTCATTGGACTCACCGAGTTTCTCTTTGTTGACCCCTCCAATTGTTCGATCAACCACGAAAGACTGAACGGGTCTTTGCTCTACTTTCTTGCCTTGCTCAACCATGTTGCGCAATTCAGTCAAGCTCACTGGACGAGTACCAACTTCTGACGTCGAAAATGAAACAGAACCTGATTCAGGCTGATCTTTCAATTGTCCCTTGGCGATCTGATCCCGAACAACCAAAACAGCATCTTGGATCTGAACGAAGTCGACAGATAGACCAGCAGATTGTTGAAGAAGTAGCAGTTCGGCCGCAAAAAATATAGTAGTAATCATTTTAATTTGCTCAGTTAAATAGTTTCGATCAACCAGCGCCGCCAGGACAATTGCCCCAACTCGTGAGAATTTCTAATAGATCTAAAGCGTCCACAAATCCATCGTCATTGAGATCGGCAATCTGGGCCAGTGGGTTGCCATCAGTGTCCACCGTGAAGAGTGCAAGGACGAGGACCAAGTCATCTGCGCCAACACGACCGTCCGAAGTCGGCAGTCCACCTTCTGGAATTCCGCCAGCGATATCACCAGGACAGGTTGGAAAGACTTGCCCAAGGTCGAATGAGAGGTTATCGATGACCACGAAAGCTCCAAGGATTACAACTCGATCGAAGACAAAGTTTGGGTCTGTTTCCTGACCAAATGGTTGAGCGATTCGAACTGGTCCACCACCTATTACTGTTGTAGGGAATCCGGTAGGAAAAGTTGGTGTTTGGATTGAACGTAAATCGTAGGCTTGAGTGAACTTCAGTTCGTCCCCTAAGAAGGCTTGAACTGTTACAACATTTGCTTGCAGGAATGCAAAGTTGATCAATTGAGGGTAGGTCCCTGGATAGAGTTCCTCAGTATCGAAGTACTCGGTAAAGTCTGCTGCGTTCATATAGAAGCGAGCTTCCTTCGCAGGCCGTTTCAGAATGATGGTTGTCTTCCCACTTTCGTTTGTAGCCGCATTCGCAGAGGGGAAATCGCCTGTAATGGAATTGAAGATAAGTCTTTGACCATAGCCCTTTGATCCGAATGCCATGGCAAATCCCTGTCCAAGCTCCACATTCCATGGGATCATGTCTCCGTTTTGCCCCAAGCCATACATAAAGAGTGATGGAATATTGTCGGTATAAATGAAACCACCGGCTTCAGTATCTGGATTTTGATCATCGGTTTCGATCGTCGCAAAGAATTGTGGGAAAGTCGGGTCGAGTTTTCGAAGTTCCGCCAATGCAATTGTTCCTACTTTTGCGATTTCAAGTGAGCCATCATTAACGCCAAACGCAAAGTTTTCGAAATTTTCACGGAAAAGAAGCGACTGATCTTCGCATTCGTCTGGTACTCCGTTGACATTGACATCTTGGGAATCGCCGTTTGCGATATCGCAAGTGTCTGGGACTTCGTTCTGATTGCAGTCGATCGGGCTGGGGATTCCAGGGTCTTCTACTGCAACTTGGCAATCATCGGGAATGCCGTCACTATTGCAATCAGAGGCGACTGCGTCAACAGCTTCGATGTAATCGTCAATCTCGTTGTCATTGCAGTCAACGACTGGAAAGATGCTGCAGCGAAATTTCGCAAAGTCGAACTTGACTTGCGAAATGGAACGGGCGTTGTTCGCAGTGTCTATCGCACTATCTTCAATTCGTGCCTCCGACGCAATGACCATAGTCGCAGAATCATTGAGTGGGTCATCGCTTGTTTCTTCGCAAGGCGCAACAGCGGCAGGGGTCTGTGCGCCTGTCCCCTCGATGTACTCCGCATCCGAACCGTCTGTCGCATCTAGCGCAAAGCACTCAAAATCAAATTCTATTCCTGCTTCTTGCGTCGCATCAGCGGGGGCGCCGTAATCGCTCCATTTCTTGGTTGGATTGGAAAAGCCAGGAAGTCGAACATTGGTTCCATTTGGGTATGCCATAACGCTGCGGTAGTTTTCATCGCCAAACCCGAAGGAGTCTGGGAATAGTGCGTCTCCTGAAGGACCGGCATTGTCGTGATCGTGTTGGCAACCAAAATTGTGGCCCAATTCGTGGGCATAAACGGTGTCGCCAAGGACAGTGATATCGAGAAGGCAGAATGGTGATTCAGAAAAAGCCTGAAGTGTTGAGACGTCGGATGGTCCAAGAATTCCGTCGATGGCGTTTACCTTGGTCGAGTCCACTACCGGATGTGGATTGGCTGGAAGCGAAAGACGAGCTTGTCCTTGAGCAGGGGTATTCGCATCACTCATGACGCTTGCCAAGCCAACAAAGCCGCTGTCGGAACCGTAACCCGTTCCAACGAGCGCAACTTCATCCGCTCCAAGCGCGTCTCTCCAGTCGAGGACATAGTCCAGATATCCATCTCCAGGTGCAGAAAGGCGAGACAAGTCAACTGCAAATCCTGTGCTGACAAATGGCTCTTCTTGCCCGTAAAATCCATCAGTAACGAGTGCTCCGACAAGACGAAGTCGTGGCAGGCAGACTTCCGTCTCAGCCGGCGTGACTCCTGGTCGCGCTTCGTGTGTAGCACTATCGGTATCACTTTCGGCGCAAGAAAATGGCGGTTGGGGTGCGGGGGGGCCCTCTGCTGGAGGATTTACGACGGTACCTGGCTCGGGGTAAGCACCATACCCACACCTGTTATTCAACGGATTATCCCCATCCTGTCCATCAAAGTCCGTTGCTGCTTGCTCTGACGAATTTCTCAGAGAAAGATTCGCTTGGGCAATTGTGAGGACTGCTTGGTCATAAGGGGTTGTTCCCGCAGCGATAAGCAATTCATTCGCGTCGACCGAGAAAACCATAAGAATGTCGATGATGATGCCGCTCTCTTTAACTAATGCAGGAGGCAAGTCAATTGGGGAAACTTCCGGTGGGCAAGGCGATGCTGTTCCAGCAATTCCGCCTTCATTTTGAGGTTGCCCAGTTCCCTTTGCGCTGCTTCCCAGTACAGGATGCTCAGGCAATACTCGACCAACTCCACATTCGAGCGCGCCATAATTGGGACGAAGAGTGAGTTTGTATCGACCGGCATCGGCAAGCGTGAGAGCATATGCAGAACCGTTGCGGGCCAAGAAATAGCCAGTGAGCCGCGGGCCAATTTGGCTAATGATTCCATAGAGTGAGTTTCCAGTTTCACCTTGCTTGAGATAAATCTGCTTTTCATCGATCCCAGTCCATGCTCGTCTTTCAACGATGAAGTCCATAGATCCACCGTCTGGAGTTGCGATCGACATCGGATCTCCAACTTTTAGTGAACGGATACTTTCGACTGTGAGATTAGGTAATCCTTCGCCAGAAAGTCCAAGTGCAGATAGATCGGCTCGGCCAACACCTGGTGAAGGAAGAACTCTTGAAATTTCAACTGCATTATTCTTTCGCGTGAGACCTATTCCAGCCGAATCTTTGGATGAAAGGAGAGCCACTCTTTTGTCTGACCCACCGTTGGCAAAGGTTAACGCTGTCAAAGTAAGACACGTAAAAGTAAATGTCGAAAACTTGTGGTGAATCAGTTTCATATGATTTTCATTTCAATTTGGGTGGAAGATCAACTGGAGAAGTGGATTGGAAATCTCCACAATACCTTGATGACCCTGCGACGCCCCGCAGAGAACAATCAACTGTAGTGTGGAAAATTGGATTGTCAAGAAAACTGTCTCATTTTAGATAAATTCGAGTTCATAACATTATTGCCCGCATGGAGAGCCCGGATCTGACAGGGGATCGTTGTACATAATCTCGATCTGATCGAGCCAGATTTGTGCTTGCCCCAATCCCCCGATTGGAATCACGACAACACGTGCAGCGAGTTGAGTTCCATTGGGAGTAGGAATGCCAACGTAATTTGGAAAAATGCAAGGTGGAAGAACAAATTGCGGGAGTGTAGTTGATGCTCCCGTCATCTGGCCTATGTAAGGTGGCAGAATATTCCATCTGTTGGTCGTGTAGTTATAAATGTAAGCAAGGACCAATGCACTTGTAACTGAAATCGTTTGTCCAGTTACACGCACAGAGACACCTGTCAGATCAGCAGGAGAATTCAGGTCTGTAGTCCGAATGATTTGCATATCGAGAACGCGCTTTGCAGTTGGGTAAAAAAGTGCTGGTCCGAGTCCAGAAGAAGCTTGATTGCTATTCGGTCGAGCAGTTTTTGTCTTCACAAACTTGTTGTCAATTTCTCGGATACTGAACTGCGAACCAGAAAGTAAAGTTCCGCATACAATTTGGAAAGTACTTTGGTTCGTGTCGTAAAAGTCACCAGCTGCCACGCTATAACTTAATCTCCGCAAATTTGGGAATCCGCCTACAGGCGACGGGTCGCCTTTCGTAAGCAACGTGTTCCCAACGAACGGATCCGAATAAAGCGGTTGATCTCCCTGTGACAATCCACATTGTTCGTATTGATTTGTTGGATCGCTCAGAATATTTTTGATGTTCAAAGCACTATAAGGTTGCCCGTCATAGACTTGCTTTGCTAAGGCTTGAGCAAGAGCCGCGACACCAGCTATTTGAGCTGCAGCAGCACTCGTACCACCCCACACTGCAGTATAAGTTCGAAGGCGGTTCACTTCGTAAGATGCGAGAGCCGGGAACGTGGAGACGGATGTATTTTGGCCAGAAAATAAGTCGCCGTATCCCAGCGTGCAAACTCCCTTACCCCATCCGGAAACAGCGACAGTTGCAGGAGCTTCACCTGAGAAATTACTCAGGTTCGCGCGGCAGTAATTGAGCCCAGGGTAAACGGTATCCGCTCCTGGAGCAACGATGAATTGGAATCCAGGCCATACTCCGCCAACGACAATTGCGTCCTCGCTGCCTACCACTGGAGGAAGGATTTCTTGCGAAGAATTTCCAGCAGCAAGTACAAATGTAACGCCGAGATTGATACCAGTCGTAATGAGTGCAGCTGCGGCCGGACTTGTATTGAGTGGTTGCCCATTCAAAGAGGTTGGCATGACGATGATGTTCCCTGGATTGGGATCTTCAGTTGTGATCGCAGAGAGTTGGAAAATCGCATTTGTAGTTGCCGTTAAAAATCTCCCCTGAGCTTCAAAAGATTCTGTTGGGAAGAAGAATGCTCTTGCTTCAGGAATAATTCCTGTCACACCAATTGTGTTGTCATTTGCAAATAAAACTCCCAAAGTCGCCATACCATGGGAAGGAGCGTTATCAAACGATCCGGAGAATGTCGGAGGAGGATTTTGTTGATCAAGAATGACGAGAGGAGTTTGACCTGTTTCGACTGTCACCTTTGACAGACCAGTGATTGAATCAATCAAATCTTCATGATTGACAAGGGCTGACGGTTCGACAACAGCAACTGAGATAGTTGGCAACTGAGGCCCGTTCGTTCCTGGGAACTGGTTGAGCATGCTTTTCATTGAAGCCAAATCCAAACCTCCTCCACGAAAACCAGTGACATTGATGAAACTTTGAAATTGGCCAAGCGGTGGTGGTGGTGGCGGATTCGGTCCGGTATACGGATCAGGAAATCGCTCCGCTGTGGTGAATAAAGCGAGAGGAAAACTGCCCAAGGTTGTCACTGGCGGAGGCAATACAAGCATCTTTGCGTCGTAGAGTGGCGAGGGAGTTTGAGTATTCGGATTCAGAGGCGAGCCACCGTCAAATCCAACGATTCCTGGAGTTGAGTAGCAATCACCGTAGAATCCAGTTGCAATTGCGGCGCAATCAGAGTCCCAAGAAACTGTGCAGCAGGTCACATCTTGAAAACAAACTGCACGACAACAGTCAGGATTGGATGAACCCGGAAGTGTGTGTTCTAAGAAAGGTGAAGTCTGAATCAAAATAGATTCTTCCAGAGGCGACCATGGGCAGTTGTATGGGAATGGTCCTGGAACGGCGGGTGGAAGAATCGTTTGCAAGCATGTGTCGGAGGCACCCTGACCACCAAATGCAGAAGGTCCTAAGAGATTTGCAAGCGTTGCACAGACTTGATCCCAACAGACCGCGCAAGAAGGGCGAACATCATTTACGATTCCACAGGTTGTTTCATTCGAACAATTCCCTACGAATACAATTTCAGGAAGCGACGTGGGGTCTATTTGCCCTGGATGCGGGAATTCGCAAGGTAATGCCTGTGCCTGTTTGCAAGTCCCACAATCAGGGCAGCCATTACCAGAAACAACCCCGCAAATAGGTGCAGGGTCTGGGCAGGCCTGCGGAGATGCTAACTCGGTTCTTATTTCGATTTCTACCCAAGCAACATCTTTTAGAGCAAGGAACTCACGAGCGGCTGAAAGGAGTTGACTTGGAGAAATTCCTTCGATCAACATCATCGCAGCAAGATCTGGATTGGATTTCCCACTGCGTGAGTTGGCACGAGAACGCAAATCTTCCAGTTTGACAGTGTCAACATCAATTGCTTGACGGATAGTGCACCCATATTTAGCGAGAAGCATGGAAGATTCGCTGCTATCTATTCCGACAACATCACTATGAATGACGCTTCCGGCGATGCGTGGCGCACGCATAACAGTGGAATCCCCGTACATAACAATCAGTCGTCCAGTGTGCTCTGCAGTGCCGCGGATTGGGTGCACCGGCATATGGAGAGAGGATGGATCTTTGCTGATGGGTTTTCGGGGTTTAGGCGTTTTTGCCAAAGACTGGTTTATTGAAGCGACTTTGAAATTAGGTTGCAATCCTTGCTTCCCAGCACCGACCGCCATATTAAAAGTGCATAGAACAAATATGAGTAAGGCAATAAAAAATAGTCGCATGAAAAGTCCTGTTTTTCTGAAAACGATCGTAATGAAAAAATACTGTCTAAAACACTTTCTCTATTGGTTCGCTCAAACTTGAGGCATAGCAAAAGTGTACCACCTGTTAATACGAAGAGCGGATCGAAGTTGATTCGACTTCTGCCAAATTATGTGGCTAACTTGGTTCGAAACATGGTTCGATGCCCAATGTCCTTGCGGAAAAACGCCCCTGAGAAAGTGGTTTGACTCGCGGAGGCTGTTGCAAGGCGAGTCGCTTCGGCCAAAGATTCGCCCAAGGCTGTTGGCCCCACAACTCTTCCCCCGTTTGTGACGATTTTTCCCATCTTTTCGGCCTTGGTGCCTGAGTGAAACATCAGCGTGCCTGTCGGGGAGGAACTCGCCTTGGGAAGAGGCAATAGCCCAGTTATTGGCAAACCCTTGCGGACCTCGCCAGGATACCCCTCGCTGCAGACCACCACGCAGCAAGCCGTGCGGGGGTCGAAGCTGAATTCCGCATCGGCGAGTCGGCCAGTCGCGGTCAGCCAAAGAGTCTTCAGCAAGTCACCTTGAAAACGAGCCATGAGAACTTGAGTCTCGGGATCGCCAAATCGGCAGTTGAATTCGAGGACCTTTGGACCAGCATGCGTGAGCATCAAGCCTGCGAAGAGCACGCCTCGAAATTCGATTCCCTGTCGGCGAAGTCCATCGACCGCCGGGACGAAAACATCGCGCGCAATGGCTTGAAGATCAGCGTCGCTCAACAGAGGCGTTGGGCAGAACGCGCCCATTCCGCCAGTGTTTGGACCCGTATCTCCTTCGCCAACTTGTTTGTGATCTTGGCACGTATCGAGCACTGTGATTGTGCGACCGTCAACGAGTGCGAGCACAGAAACTTCTTGGCCTTCAAGTCTTTCTTCGATGACGACCGAAGTTCCGGCGTCACCAAATTCCTTGGATTCCATACATTTTCGAACTGCTGCGATTGCTTCGTGTTTGTCTTTGCAGACTGTCACGCCTTTGCCCGCGCACAGGCCTGTTGCTTTCACTACACAGGGTTCGTCGCGTTCAGTGACATAAGCAAGTGCGGCTCCGAGTGTCGTGCAAACACGGCCTTCTGGAGTAGGAATTGATGTTTGGCGCATGATGGTTTTTGCGTACGCCTTGTCCCATTCCAACCGAGCCGCTGCTTTGGTGGGACCAAAGATCGGTCGTTCTGGATTTTCGAGCGCATCAACCATTCCTTCAGCGAGCGGACCTTCTGGTCCAATGATGATGAATCCAATGTTCTCTTGTACGAGCCATCGTTCGAGGTAATACTTTCGCTTGAGAGAAAATTCTTCCGGGCAAGCGGTGCCTAATGCAAGCAAGCCTGCATTCGCATTCGAATCGACCCAGAGTTTTCCAAGATGCGTCGATTGCGAAAGTCGCCATGCAATCGCATGTTCGCGTCCTCCAGAACCAATGAGGAGGACGTTCACTTTTTCTGGCAATGGGAGTGATGACATAGTGGTTGGCTTCAATTTTCTTTCAGGCGGAATGCGTAGAGTATCTGCGGAAATCGATGAAGCGACGAGTGTAACGAGCAACGAGCGAAGAGCAGTCTGCTACTCTTTATATTCTTATGCGCAAGAATTTTATTTCCTCTTTCGGTCGTGTCCTGATGATTGGTTTAGCTTTGCTTGCTTCCCAAACTGTCTATGGCGAGGATGCCACAATGACTGCGGATTTGAATAAGCCGCTGAAGGATATTGCCAAAAAGGATCGAAGCGCGACACTCATCTTCGCCGCATATCTGAAGATGACACCGCCGCCGATGGAAATTGGAGAAGACTTCAACCAAACAACAATCTGGAACAAGATGGAGCGGTGGAGCGAAGTTTCCAAGTGGGCTCAGGCAAATTCGGCAATGGGCGAGGCGTTGATTGCAGCACAGTATGCGACTGTCTTTGGTTTGCAATATGGCACCAAAGGAGTCGATCCTGCATGGGTGAAAGCTGGAGTGACGATTTCGTTTGGTGATGGGACAAACGATGGGCGCATGAACTGCAATTACTTTCGCGCGATTCGAACAATAGGCGCTTATGCCACCGCTGAGATGTATCGCTTGGGAGATGCGGGCAAGTTTGAAGCCGCCTTTGCGGTTGGTATTGCATATGCACGCATTCTTCGCCAGGTATGCGAGCAAAGTATGTTGGAAGAAAAGTTATTCGGATTGGAAAACCTGTCGGAAAATCTTTCGATTCACCGAGATTTTATGTGGGGAAATTTGGATCGACTTCCTGTCGATGTATTGCAGAAAGTTGCACTCAAAGAATATTCATTTCTCAAGCCTGCTGATAATGAAAAACTGCGCCGATTGCAGATGCCAGAAGGGGACCAAATCGTTGCATCGGCAGTGATCAATCGAGCGTTGAAATCAACGGGCGGAAATGTTGATCCCGAGCAATTTGCACACGTGATCGGCGAGTATGAGTTGGCTGCCGCTCCACTGCAAACGTTTGGAACGCAAGAAATGTGGCGGCGAATTTCAACTGTTCACGGTTCGCTAGAAGCCAGTGAGGAAAAGTTGAAGAACGTGTATGACGATTGGTGGCGCCGTTGGAAATTGCGCCCAGATTCCATTATGCAGAAAACATCGACAGAGATATCCCGAACAAATCCAATTAAGTATGGGATTGTTGTGACAATGGTTCGTGACCTCGCTCGTGCCTTTGCTTGGCGAGATGCTGTGATTGCCGAGGTGAATGGCACCGTCGTGGCCGCAGGATTATGCGGGTATTACAGGGATTTTAAGAATACATGGCCGAAGAGTCCCGAACGTGCATACGCTGTTTCCATTCCAAAGAGATTCGACTTCGATCCATATGAGAAATCTGATGCAAAGTCAAAGATGGTTCCCCATTTGAAGTATCGAGCGTTATCTGCTCGTCAAGCGATCTCGACGCCATACGGTCCGGTTTGGGCGACAGGCTGCATGTTGTGGGCTATTGGCGCAAATCATGAAGATGACAACGGTGCCACACATTCGGTGGATGGTTCGGTGGGAGACTTGGTGCTTTGGCCGCCCGTTCGGGCACTTGCCCGTCAAGAAGGACTGCTGAAATGACAAAGAACGATGGAGTCGAACGAATCTTGATCATCGGATCAGGACCAGCTGGATGGACTGCAGCGATTTATGCAGCGCGCGCGAATCTCTCGCCGCTTTGTGTGATTGGAGTTCCACGATCCGATCCCGCGCCAGTGTTGCCGGGTGGTCAGTTGATGTTGACAACTGAGGTCGAGAATTATCCTGGTTTTCCTTCGGGTGTGACTGGCCCAGAACTGATGGAGCATTTTCGCAAGCAAGCCGAAAAATTTGGCACGCGCATTTGCGAAGACGATGTCATTGAGTGCAATTTTCAGGTGCGTCCATTTGAAGTGAAGCTTGCAAGTGGAAAAACATTGCGTGCGCATAGTGTCATCATTGCAACAGGAGCCGTTGCGAATTGGGTTGGCGCGCCCAACGAATTGCGCTTGGCACAAATTGGTGGCGGAGTCAGTGCATGCGCAGTTTGCGATGGTGCGCTGCCTGTCTATCGCGGCAAAGAACTCGCGGTCATCGGCGGCGGAGATACTGCAATGGAAGAGGCGACCTATCTGACGAAATTCGCGTCGAAGGTGTATGTCATCCATCGGCGCGATTCGTTCCGCGCATCGAAAGTGATGCAAGACAGACTTCTATCGATGCCCAATGCGGTCGCGGTTTGGAATAAAAAACTGGTGAATGTCACAGGTGCCGAACGAATCGAAGCTGTTGAACTTGAAGACACTGTGACTGGCGCGCGATCGATGTTGCCAGTCAGCGGACTCTTTATTGCAATTGGTCATTCGCCAGCGACGGATTTCCTGCGCTCGTCTGGGATTGCTTTGGACGAGAAGGGGTACATCGCGCTTTCGACTCGGTCTTGCGCAACGAACTTCGATGGCGTTTTTGCGGCAGGCGATGTCGCAGATGCGCATTATCGACAAGCGGTCACTGCAGCGGGAATGGGATGTCAAGCAGCGCTCGAATCCGAGCGATGGCTTTCGGCTCAAGGCGTGCATTGATCGCAAAACTTATGCTGGCGTGACAGTGCTTTTGACGCTGAGTTCGCGAAGTTGATCATCGCTGATCGGACTTGGCGCTTCGATCATCAGATCTCCGCCAGACTGAGTCTTTGGGAATGCAATCACATCTCGAATATTGTCCGTACCGACGACATGCA
>Ga0209086_10001189_pt1 | contig 21339 bp, 25 predicted proteins | sample M_130207_XF_Meta_FD_187312 | JGI IMG/M metagenome (GOLD analysis project Ga0209086, IMG submission 187312) | Freshwater microbial communities from Lake Montjoie, Canada to study carbon cycling - M_130207_XF_MetaG (SPAdes) (version 2) | ecosystem: Environmental > Aquatic > Freshwater > Lake... | reverse complement strand
TTGTGGTGGACAATCAATATCTACAACAGGAGTGACTTGGTCAGATTTAAATCCTTTTGGTCAATTGGACTTCTCACTATTTACGGCAACTGATTTTACAAATTATAACACTTGTGAAGATTGTGGACAATTGTTTAACACTATTTTATATGTTAGAACAGGTGTTACTGAGTATGTGACAAACCGTACAATGACTAAAACAAATATCGATAGAGTATTAACAAACGGACCTATATTTACTACAGGAGGTGTTGAGGCTTACGAAATAATAAACTATTACTATTAAAATAAAAAAACAAAAATATGTCAATTATAAATCCGTCATTATTGTTCCCGAATGTTGGGGCAGCATTAGCACCACTATCAGCAGGAACTGAATATAACGTATGTGTATTAGATTGTAGTGGAAACACTGTATCTATAACACCACCACACCCAACGTGGTTAAATGACCAAGGTAAAGCGGTAGTGTTATTAGACGCGGTTGCTTTAGGAGGTATGAACGGTTTAAATTCTTAATCATTATGAAAAAAGTTGTAAGATTAACTGAATCGGACTTAAATAGAATTGTTAAGAGAGTTCTTAATGAAGAGGAATTTGATGATACAATTGGAGAACCTGAATTCACTGTGGAACCACATGTAAAAATGATTCCAAGAGAAAAACAGATACAAGGGATATTCGGCAAGTATGATGAACAAATACCTGCAGATATTCTTCGTTATATGAGAAAGAATCCTCAATTAGTTATGAACAGATTATGTCGTATCTACGGAGATAAGTTTTTAGATTACGCTGAAAAGGCGTTCATGAATACATACAAAATCAAAGATTAACATGAAAGTAATAAGAATAAATGAATCTGAATTAACAAGACTAATTTCTAAAGTTGTTAAAGAACAAGAGAATGATAGATATATGTTCTTTAGTAATTTACAACAAATACATAGACAAACAGGTTTGTTACTTAATCTTGATGAAGAAGAAATTCATGATATTTTAGAAAACGGACATGATTGGGCTCAAGACCATATCGCAACCGCAAAAGAATCTATTGACCAAGTTTTTGATTTTTTAATGAACGAGACCAAACGTAAAAAATAATTTTTTCTAAATTTCTTTCAAGTACAGTATTTTTTTCATATATTTGTTGTAATAAATAAAAATATGAAAAAATTATTCAGACGTTTATACGTCAAATGGACAATATGGTCCAGATATAAAGGATTAAAACCTATAGAATTGTTGACAGAAAATCAACGAATTTGTTTGGCAATTTGTCGTTCATTAATCACACATCCCGAATCAAAATTCCTTATCGCCCCATTATCGGGTGAACGTTACATTAAAAATGCCGAGTTAGGTTTATTCGTAGTTCTTGATGATAGACGTATTAGTATCACTAATCACGTTTACCATTATGATGTAATTCTATTAGATAGAGAATGGGACCGTTTAAGTAAGATGTACGACTCTAAAACCGAGAAGATTAGACAAGAGTATAAAGAAGAGATTAAAGCTCAAATTAAACACTCTTTAAGGACTATTTTGGATAAGATTGAGTTATCTGAAGGAATCTCTCAGGACGGATTTAATTAAATCATGTAAAGACTCATTTTGAGTCTTTTTCTTTTTCTTCCCAACTTCTTTAATAGGGACAAAAGTTTTTTTATAACCTGGAGTTTGATTAATGTTATTACCGTCATCATCACTTGATGTTAGGTTAGGATGTTTTTTAAGATAGTCAGATTGTTTCTTTGCTTTAGTTTCAATCTTCTTAATTTGTTTTTTGGTTTCATCCATTTTTCCATCGTAACTATCATACTCTAACATTGCATCATTATATTTTGATACAGGTGTATTAAATGGTGCCAAGGCGTTTTTATCAAATTCTTTAACCCCTGGCGATAATGGACCAATATAAGAGCCTCTACTACCACTTGAATCACCTGTAGCTTCTTTGAGGATTTCCTTCTTCACCTTATTTACGATATCTCTTAACATTATAAAAATTAATACTTATACTTATAAATATCTTAAACTATGGAAATGGAAGAACCACAAATATTCGGAAAATTATTCAATACTATACCCTTACTTAATGAAGACCATTTAGAGGTTCTCTTACAGACCATGGATAAGGAACATTCAATTTATCTATTAGTACAGGCAGTTAAATACGCACATGAATCAGGAGTATATTCATTAGGTGAATCCGAAGTGATTTCCAAATGTATTAGAGTATTATCAAAGAAAGAAGAGAGTAATGAACAAAATTAAATTGGCGTTAATCGCCCATGATGGGAAGAAGGCAGATATGGTATCGTTTGTTATGAAACGTTTACCATTTTTTACTTCAGATAATGTTGAGGTGGTTGCTACAGGAACTACAGGTAAACATTTAATCCACGCAGGATTACAGAAAGTTCAAACAATGTTTAGTGGTCCTATGGGAGGTGATGCTCAGATAGCATCTATGATTATAAACAAAGAGGTCAATGTAGTTATTTTCTTCATTGACCCCTTGGAAGTTCACCCACATCAAGTAGATGTTAGTATGTTATTAAGAATTTGTAATGTACACGATATACCATTGGCAACTAATTATTCTACGGCAAGTAGGATAATTGATTGTATTATGGTTTAAACTGATGCACTACTACTTTCACCTTTGTCTGCCGTCGCAAGGTCGGTAGGACCACGATTAATATCAATAGGTTTTACAGGTTTTGGAGTTAATTTAATGTCGGTTTCAGTTGACCCACTCGTAGGAGTAACAGGTGTACCACCTAACGCTCTCTCAATCGCAGCAATTGTTTTAGGACCAAGTTTACCATCAGCCGTTAAACCCGCACCAAATTTACTATTTAATGCCGTTTGAACGTCCGCCAAAGTTGCTTCAGAAATCATTTGTTTGAATCCGTGCATGTTAAGGATTTTTGACCTTTCTCCTTCAGTTATAACTAATCTTTTTTTCATAATATTTTTTGTTGTATTTTTAATTTGTTATTGAGCAACATTACTTGGTTGTGTAGGTGCCGCTTGAGGAGTTGGTACAGAACCACCATTTATTTTAGTCATTAATGCGTCTATGGTCGATTGGTCCATAGTACCTGTTTGAGTAACACCAACTTTAGATTGAATTGCTTTAATTTTAGGTGCCAATGAGGTAGTACCTCCTCCGCCACCACCTGTATTAACTTTAGTACCAGGTTTTGGACATTTCCATCCCGAGTTTTTATAACCCTCAACGTCAGTACCCCATCCACATTTTTGTGCATTTGTTGCAACATCTCCACCACCTGTATCTTGTTTAACTTTCGCTGCGGCTTCTTTAGTGTTTTCATAAGCATTTAACAATGGTAAAAATACGTATGTTTTCCATTCGTTAGGACTATCAATATCACCATCAATCGCATCAAATAAAGATTCTCCGTGTCTTGTTTGATAAGTTTTCGCCATACCACATAAATCAGGTATTGATTGGATTTTACTTAAATTAGTTTTAATGGCATTTTCATCAGTACCCAAACCTTCTATTGCAGTGTTAATCGCGTCAGCAATACCATTTAATGTTTGTCTATCCATTTGAGGAGGACCAACTTGACCTTTACTATTACAAGCGGATAATATTTTTTTGGCAGCATCCGCAGAATAACTTCCACCAAATGCTTGACTTAGTAACGCCGCACCACCACCAATAATAGCTCCTGGAATCGCACCAACACCTCCTACTATGGCTCCACCTGCAGCTCCCGCCGCGGCACCTGTACCAACACTACCCCAATCAATTTCATCTAATTCTTGGTCATTTGAAACTTGTTCAGACAAGTATTGTTTCTTAGTTGCGTTTTTGTGAAGATTCAAAATTCTGTTTGATTCTTCTTCATTTAAAAAATATAATTTCTTCATTTTTACCTTTGTTTAATATATAAATATCTGTTTATTTGGAATTGTTTTACGGTGCGACAGAACTACTATCCCCTTTATCTACTTTTTGTGCGGGTTGGGCTCCTTGTACAGGTTGGGCTCCTTGTACAGGTTGGGCTCCTTGTACAGGTTGAGTTGTTGATGTCTGTGAATTTTCAGTAGACGCATCCGCAGATTTGGCGGTTGTTGTTTCGGTAGTTGATGAACCAACTTTAGTTTTTAAAGCCTCCAATGTTTTAGGTCCAAATTTACCATCCGCGGTAACACCTAAAAGAGTTTGGGCTTGTTTAACGTAATCACCACCGTGAGAACCTTTTAATTGTGGTACTACAGTAGTTGTTTGTGTTGTGGTAGGTGCTACAGTAGTTGTTTGTGTTGTAGATTGAGTCATTTGTTGTGGTAAAAGTTGTTGAGAGACTTGTGGAGAAGTACTTGACGCAGTATTATACTCTTGTTGACTAATCGCAGTTGCACCTTGTGGTAAAGCGTACGGTCCATTAAGAACTCCAACTTTACCATCGGAACCTTTATAATAGGTGACTTGTTCAGAAATAACTCTACCTCTCTTATAATCAAAAAGGTATTTCATTGAGTTAAGTTCTTCATTAAGATAAATCTTTTTCATTTTGATATTTTATTTATAAATATCAAAAAAATAGGAAAAAAAGATTGTGGGGACGGAAAAAAGTGTTATCTTTGTAATGTGGTTGAAGGAAACGATTTAGATACAATTAATCACAACAGAATGGGGGAGGCAACGATTCAGATACAACCCTCATTTATTTTTCCAAAACCACTTGGTCTCTTCCGTATAAAAATTTGTGAGTTTCTGATTGTCTGAATACTGATTTGATAATAAGTTTCCAATAAGTGTTTGATTCCTTTTCAGCAATTATCGGCATTGCCAATTCCCATTGGTTTGATATAACAACAAAATTATCTTGGTCTTTTATTTCCCCCATAATAATTTTCTCAGCAATTTCCTTTTTAAATAGACTAACAACCTCAACAATTTCTCTATTCTCAACAGGTCTTTGATTATAATTTTCAAGGTCTCTACCACTTCCTCTATCTTTAGAGTGTTTGGTGGTAATAATATCAAACCCCATAACAATCTCAAAGTTTGCGGATAGCTGACCAATTCGTTTTTCTAATAAAAGATTCTCTTTAATTAATCCTCTTAAAGTATTCATGTATATAAATACTTTTATTTAATGGTTTTTATCACAGAATTGTCTTCGTAAATAATAAAAATTATACCTTTTTCATCAGGACCAACTTCTTGACCAAGTAGATTCGTGTATTTAATTATTTTTTTACCACCAATTCGATTATCAATAACAATAGGACTATAAGTTTTAAATACTCCATCATAATCAACTTGTCTCAGTATGTAATAATTAATTGTACGTGAAGGTGATAAATGATAAAAATCATAATTGTTCTTAACCGTTGAATTTCCTGATGAGGTAACATTTCCAATATTTTCCCAATCTTCACCATTTGTACTATTTAAGATTTCAAAATAATCGGAATTATGCTCCGATGCGGTTGACCAATATAAATAATTTGTATTTAAAACAGGTTTACCTTCAAAAAATAATAACTCAACAGGTAAAACCCCATCCACATGAATTAATAAATTTTTGTTTACAGTATTACAACTATTTGAAACTGTAACCAATACTTCACCATCTGTAGTTGTTGTTGGCCAAGTAATACTAACTGAATTTGTGTTTGATACATTTGTAACCCAACTTGACACACTACTTTCTCTATAATCCCATTGATATGTAGAAGCGTTTGGGTCTGAAGGTATTGAATAGTTTTCTGTTGTTCCCGCAATTATATTTGGATTTCCATTGATTGTGGATATTGTAGAGACGGTAGGATTTACTGTGATTGTCCCATTTGACGTTACAGTTCCACATCCACCTGTAAGTGTTACAACATAATTAAAGGTTCCTGAAACTGAAGGAGTACCAGTTATTGTTACCACATTACCATTCCAACTTCCTGTAACACCTGTAGGTAAACCTGAAAAAGTAGAACCTGTCGCACCTTTAGTGTTATAAGTAATGTTGGTGATAGGTGTATTCTTACACAAAGTTTGATTATTAGTTCCAACAGAGGAAGATAATGTTGACGTATTATTTACAGTGTTAAGATATATTGTGAAAGTTCCTGGAGTATCATATGAAACGTTGGTAAAGATTCTTATCCTATATGTGGTATTCATTAATAATCCTGTAATATTTGTTGGGTTTGGTGATAAAATATTAAAATCACATGAAGTATTTAATCCTGTTGCTAACGTTCCACAAGATGTATATATTTCCACCCCAACCCATGTTGCAGTTCCTAATGTTGCATAAAGTTTAAGTTCTGTATCATTTCCCGTTGTGAAATAATACCATACATCTCTAATTGTTCCTGAGGCATCACAAGATGGGTTGGGTAGACCATCTGTAGTAATTGAACCGATTGTTGTCCCTATAGTTCCTGTAGATGAGCCAGGACATTGTAATGATAACAAGGTTGCATTTACACAAGCATCATTTGATGGAACCGAAGGTGGTGTCCAAATGTATGTTAAACCTGAAGTTGGTTTAACTGTATTTGAAATTGCCACCGTTGAACTGTTTAATGTTCCTGCGGTTGTTGATGACCAATTTGTTGTTGTTAATCTATTATTAAAATCAGTGTTCGTACTTCCTCTTAAACCTACCTGAAATGTTGTTGAGGTAGTACTTGTTGGCCCTTGTATATTATAGACCACGTTGATTGTATTTGTGGTCTCATTTAATCTTATCTGAAAGTTATATAATTCACCAAAACCACCTGTTGTGGTATATCTTTGCCATCCTGTCCATTGAACGACTAATGTCCTATTTGGAGATGTTCCTATTGTTTGAAATCTAATACCAAATCCTGACCTACTAAATCTAAAATGAAACCCTGTACCAGCACTTGTGGCATTTGCTGAAATTGTTACAGTTGTTGCGGTTTTAGATAGTACCGTAGCACCTGCAGGAATACCCGTACCACTTACCTTATCGCCAACTGATATTAAAGATATGTCACCACCTGTAATTGTAATTACCGCACTACCTGAAGTTCTATTTGCTAATAAAGAACCACGACCTATTAAGTCAGCTCCCATTGCGGATATTACATTATTTGACGTACCTGTGGATAGTGGTAAATAACTATTAGTTGGTAACGCACCTAATGTTATAAATCCGTTAGTATTAACTGCAAATTGAGTATAAGTAGTTCCATTATAAACAAAATTAAAACCTATTGATTCTAAAGCAGATGAATTATTATCATCTAAAAAATTTGTATTTGACCAACTTGTAAAGTTATCGTAATTACTACCACCAACTATTGGTGTATAGGTTCCTGTTGATGTTCCAAATGTGTAATAACTAACTTGAGTACTTCCTATAAAACTATATAAGAAACAAAATAAAAATATAATATATTTTTTCATAACAATTCTTTTTTATAAATATAAACAGACAATACAATATTGACGAATGTAAATCATAAAATGACCTGTTAATTATGTAATTTAACATTCCCTATGAGCAAACCATGGGAAATAAAAAAAGGAGACAATTTCTTGTCTCCTTTTGAGGGTTATTTTAAGTTGTTGATTATCTCAATTCTCTTAAATCGAATGTACGTACTCCATCAACAGTGATACGTCCGTAGAAACGGTTGTTCACCATTTTTTTCGCGTATCTTGTCATTATACCTTTAATCGGTGTAAAGTTGAATGGGTTATACATTGTAGGTGTTAATTGTAATGGTACGTATGGTGCGTAGATGTAACCTGTATCTAACAATGACGTTCCTTTGTGTCCAATCAAAACTTGGTTTGGTGGGAAGTAAGGGTCACGGTAAACTTGGTAACGACCAGCTAATGTACCAACTCTTTCAATACCCATGTTGTATTGGTCTTGCTCAGGAGACGCGTTAGATACGTGGAAGTATTCTAAATCATCAAAGATTGCAGAAACCTCAGAAGAAACAACAATCCAGTTAGCTCCACCTCTTAAGGTAGATTTGTGGATTTGTGCTGACAACTGATTGATTGCAGTAATCAATGTTTGGTTCCAGTCTTTTTGAGTGTAGTTAGTTGTGTTAGCAATTCTTCTCCATCCGTTGTAATCCCAACGTAGGTTCCAAGCCGCTCCTTTACGTAAGTCACGTAAAATTTCACGGTCAATCTCAGCCGCAACTTGTTCAGACAATAAAGCCGTTAATTCAGCTTCAGCGTCAATGTTGTGGAAAGCCGCAACGTCTTGAGCTAACTCAGGAGACCATTGTGCTCTTAATTTTCTTTCAGATACAGAAACTGTTACAGAATCCAATTCAAAAGAAACCTCACCGATTTTGTCTTCAAATTCTAATTCTTGGTAACGTCTGAATACTGCAGTAAACGCATCAGGGTCAACATCAGCTCCTAAAGTAGTACCTGTGTAACCATCTAATGTTCCAGCACCACAAGTAGCACATACAGGACAAGACAAGTCAACTTCTAAGAAGATATAACCATTCGCATTACAAACATTGTTGTAGTTACCACCGTTACCATTCGCAGGGAATGATGCGTTTGCTGAACTATTTAAACCTGCAACGATACCTTGACCATATTGTTGAGTAACAACTCTGAACAATAATGAATTTGGTTGGTGAGCCGCGTTAAATGCGTTTTGACATTCAGTTGATGCGGTACTTGCTGACCATGTAGAGTCATTATAAGCACCATTTGCGTAAATTCTTAAGTCCGCTAAGAAAGTTTCTGAGTCCATTTCGTTACCATCAGGTCCGATTAATTTACCAGCTCCTGTGTCTGCGAAACCTGACATTACTACAATAATTTTTCTAACATTTTGATTATCAAAATCAGAACCGTTAGAATTAATTAATGCTCCATTTGACCAAACTTGCATTACAGTTGATGCAGTAACTGCAGTCCACTGACCTTTAGAGTAGTCAAACAATCCTGGAGGGTCTAATTGACCTTCGTTTCCTTCGTAGAATAAATCATAAAGATTTTTCTTACCGTAAGTAGAAGTCGCTCCGTAACCAACACCTTGTTGACCATCTTGTGCAGTTGGTCCATCAACCGCTCCAATAGGACCGTAATGTTCACCTGAGTTACCTGCATAACCATTACCTGGTGTTTGTGCAGTACCTCCTGTGTAACCTTGGATTTTAGGTACAAAATAGAACAATTTACCGATAGGTAAGTTCATTGCTTGTACAGATACGATGTCATTCGCTAATAATTTAGAGAATACACGTCTAACGATAGGGAAAACAACAGTTTCGAATGAACCTGATGACCCTTCACCTGTAGCCTCGTTGATTAAGAAAGACGCTTGGTTTTCATACAACTGTGCTACGTTTTCTTTTAGGTGGCCTCTAAGACCTTCAAGGAATCCTAATTTATCCCATTTGTTGATAGTATCTTCTTTGATAACTTTAAGGTGTTTTAACCCGATGTTACCAACAAGACCTGATTCTAATAATGCTCCCATTTTTTTGGTTTGTTATTTGTTTTTTAGTTTATTTTTATTTAATTTTAGCCATTAAATCTTTCATTCTAAGGAATTGAGGATTTTCATAAGTTTTTGACTCAATTAAGTTAACTGCTGAACCTGTCGTAGGAACGTTTTGCATTTTACGTTCAAATGATTCATTCATTGGTTGACTTGTTGTAGTTGAAAGTTCGTCTTTAATAACTTTGTATAAGTTTTTAGATTCTTTGATTGTTTCTACACCGTCAAATCTTCTTAAGATATTAATTTTTTCTTGTTTTGAAGTTGAGTGTTCAGTAAACAAACGTGTAGCGTATGCTAAGTTTGAATTGAAGATTGCAACCTCATTCAATTTATTTCTAAAGATGTTTAACGCTTTTCTGTATTCTTCATTCTTTTCTCTAAGAACATTTAATTCTCTTGAGTCGTTTTCTTTAAGTGCCGTGTTAAAAGCTGAGTGTGCTCTTGGTTTTGGTAAACCACCTTTTCTACCCGCTCTACTTCCTGCACCTAATGTTCTAACTCCTTCTTTGGTTTCAACTTTTTTGACCATCTTGTTATTTCCAAGTTTGTCACCTGCGTTTTCACCTTCTTTATATTCAAATTTCGCCTTACCTGTTCCAACCGCTTTTGGACCTTGTTTCATTTTTGTTTTGAAACCCGTTCCTTGATTTGGTTTTTCGTGGTAAACTTTTACGTTAGGTCCTTTTCCCATTCCAACTCCTTTTGGTTTGATAGATTTTTTTGCCATTTTAGATTCCATCATTGATTCAAAATCCATTTCGTCTTCTTCATCATCATTAAAATCCATTTCGTCTTCAAATGACATTTCATCATCCATGTCCGTTTCATCTTCATCATCCATGTTAAAGTGATGTTTCATGAATTTGTTTTCTGAGTCACCCCATTCGTCTAATTCTTCATCGTCAAATGAAATTTCGTAAACAATCTCTTGGTCATCATCTTCCATCATGTCATCCATGTCGTCTTCTTGCTCAAACATGTCTTCCATGTCTTCAGAGTCTTCATCGCCAAAAACTTTAGAAACAATATCGTCAATAGATTCATCTTCTTCGTTAAATGACATTTCTTCATCTTCTTCGTCATTCCACATTTCGTCTAATTCCATTTCATCTTCTTCACTTTCACCAACAATCATATATTCCTTATTAGCTTCGTTGTCTCTAAGGTTAATATTACCGTTAGTATCTTTTGTTACTACGATATTATCCTCAGGACCCATCAACTGAAATACACGAAGAACTTCTTCGTCTGATTTGCCAGTTAAGTCAATTGGTTCTTCCATGTCATCGTCCATGTTATCCATGTCCATTTCCATGTCGTCTTCAACGTCCGTATCTTGGTTATCTGAATCTACGTCCATGTTATCCATGTCCATATCATCATCTGATTCAACCTCGTCTTCGTCTTCTTGTTCAAATAGAGATTCTTTTACCAATTCTTTGATTTCTTGTTTCATTGTTGAAGCAAGTATTCCTTTTGCATTTTCGGCAACCGCTTCTTCCAAATTTTTCATTTGAATGATTGCATCTTCTACTAATGATTTTTCTTTTGCCATTTTGAGTTTTATATTTTTATATATAAATATTACCCATAATCAAAAAAGTTTAATTAAAACTAATTTGGCAGTGGATTATTTATTCCTTAATAAATATTACCCAAAATGTGAAAAATAAAAAAAGGAGACCTTTTGAGCCTCCTTTGTATTAATTATTGAAATTATTATTCTTCTATCACTTCATCAATTTTACTTTCAACAATTGCCGTAATTCTCCAATCCTGAGAATACGCTTCAAAAACTTTAGTTACTTTTGCCTCAACATCTGTTGGGCTATATCCTCTAACTAATTTTTCTTCTCTTAATTTTTTTACTTTTCCTGATTCAGAGTCAACTGAGTCAATAGTAACTTTTGCAATAAAATACTTTTCGTCCATAATGTTTTTTGTTTAATAACCTAAATAATCGGTTAATTTTTTCATTAAGTCAAGTGATTTGTTTCCTGACTGTCCAACATTTCTTTCAACCGACATTTTTTTCTCTTCTTCAATATTCTCTTCAAAGGTATTTTTGTCTTCAGGGTTTAAGAATAGATATGCTCCTGGTGTTGACGGTGAAGAAACCAAGTCAAAACAGATTAATTCAAAATCGTCTTGTACTTCATTTTGTTCACCAACTTTTTTTAAGGAACCCACACCTCTTGATGATATACCAAGTGTCACCCCTTGTCTTAAATAGTTCGCAGCCATATCTCCTTTAGTTGATACAATTCCTCTTTCGTGGAATCCAGGACTTGTAAGTAATTTTAATTTACCCATCAAGGTTGGTCCATCCCACCAAACTTCGGTGATAATGTGTGAAACTCTATCTAAGTCAATTAATGATGATTCAGGGTGGTTTAATTCTGATAATGAAGTCCCCTTCTCTATCATTTTCTTATAATTTTCTGCCTCTCTTTTTAAAATACGTTCAGGGTATATTCTACCATTTCTATTTGGAGTATTATATTTTTGTAGTACGGCGTAGAATTCAAATGGTTTGGAATGGTCTAACATACTTTTAGACTCCATAATATATGAATTGTTCTCAGTAGTTGGTGATACGTATCCTGCGTCAAACTCAATAAGAATTCCCTTACCTGATTGTCCAGGTTTTAAAACTTGTAAACTCATCTTTATTTTTTAATAATAAATATTAAAGATTGTTGGTTTATTCATCAGTTTCAGTTCTTTTACCTTTTTTACTTAAATAAAACTTAAAATATTCACTTTCACTAAATCCTTGTTGGAATACGTTTTTTGCAATTTTTTTAAGAGAGTCTCGTAACCTTAAAGATTTAAAATCTGTTTCTGTGTCTTTAAGAAAAATGTTAATTTCCAAGTTTAGAAATGATTTCTTTCCAACTGATAATCCACTTGACCGTAAATCTAAATCAACTATAAATTTATCGTCAAAGAGAAACCTATCTAAACTGTCATGGACAATGTGTTTGATTTGTCTACTGAGGTTTAAAACTACTCTGTTCCAACTCTCCGAGTCTTTTATTGGTTCTACCCATGTTTGAATGTTTAAATAGAGTGACCTAAAGTTAATTGAATCTACAGTTCCGTAAATTACCTTGGCCGACTTGAACCCTTGGATTTGTGAGGTTTTCCCCTTTTTCATTAATTTCCATATTATTTTGTTTATTTTCCAAAAAAATAGGTATATTTGTATCAATAGTCAAAAAAACCAAATTGACGGGATATTTGTAGATATATGCTAATAATTAAAGTGGACAAGGGTAATATAGAAAAAGCCCTAAAAATGTACAAAAGTAAAGTAATTAAGACAAGGCAAATGTCCGAACTAAACGACCGTAAAACATTTAGTAAACCATCCGTTAAAAGACGAGACGAACTTAGTAAAGCAAAATACGTTCAGAAAACATTTAAAACTGACAAAGATTAAAGAGTCTCTTTAAGACCTTTTAATTTAAAGTAAGTTAACTTGTCGTACTTTTCAGAACTAACTTTTTGGATAGTTTCATTAATTCTAGTTAAAGTACTTTCATCAGAATTTTCTTTAAGGTTGTTTAATTTAACAATAACCTCATCTTTAACCGAATCAAACTTTTCTTTTAGTTTTGAATCATCTTCGGATAAAAGAAATAGTAATTCTTTTTTCTCAGATTCAGTTAAGTCCTCCATAAAAGTCGTAATAGTTTTGTTTGCGACATTTACCATAGTACTTAATGGTAAATTAACAAATTTCTTTTCAATTGGAGTTTTCTTCTTTAACGACTCGGAAATTAACTTTCTACTTTCTAATCTTGATTCAATAGTTAAAACATCTGTAGAGAAAAGGTTATCTACATTTTCATAGTTGTTTTCTGTTTTCACATTACCAACCCAAGATTTAATCTTTTGGAATTCACTTGGTTTAATTTTATTAATTGTGTTTTCATAGATAGTCGTACACTCATTAATGTAATCACTAACAACTGATTCGTTCAAACCTTTATTTGAGTTTAACTCATCGTATAGATAAAAAAGTTTACTAACATTCTTATTATTAAGAACATTAGTTTTAAACTTTTTCAATTCGTCTTTAATCGTATTGTTAGAATATGACTCTAATAACACTTTTTCTATTTTAGATTTTAATATACCAAACTTAATCATTTCTTTGTTTTTTAATATAAATATCAATCTCTTAGAAGTTTATTCAATCGTTCCTCCATTTCACCTAAAGAATTTTTCCCTTTTGATAAATCAATGTAGGAATCTTCATCAGTTAATGAGTCAGATTCTAATAATATTTTTAAATTATCTCTCTCATAAGATTCAGGTGTTACTCCTGCTTCTCCTCCTGGTTCAGGACCTGAAGGTGGTGGTGGAGCCATACCCATTCCTCCTTCATCACCTCCAGGAGGTGGTGGTGGGGCTCCTTCCGCATTTGCAGTTGCTCCTGACTTACTACCGTATAATTTATCTACAGTATCAAAAATACCTGAGTGAGTAATAATTGTTGCAGTATTAGTTAATTCCGCCCCAACTGCTTTCTCAATACGTTGTTGTTGTAAATCAAGTTTAATTTCCTCATCTGAAAATCCTAAGATATGTTTTTTAGCCCATGAAACTGATACAGGTGCAATACCTTCAATAGCGGTAACCGCGTCTTTATACAATAACATTTTCTCTTTCCACAAATCAACTTTTAATAAATCTGCTTGAGATGATGGATTGGTTAAACCTAATGTAAAGTTTGATAATTCATCCTCAAACCCTAAAAGGAATAAGTGAATGATTGCAATTTTATTCATTTCCGCAATCATACATTTTTGAATTCTATTGATGGTTCTTGCGAAACGAATATCCATTAAAGATAAATTTTTTCCATCACCAACAATTTCCTCAAATCCTAAGAACGCCTTAGGAATACGTAATGCGGTTAATAATTTCTTTTGGATATACTCAATATCTGCAATTTCTGATAAGTTTTGAGCTCCAGGTAAAGTATCAATTGGGTTTGGTGCCGTGGCATCTCTCACAGGAATAAAGTAATCTTGGTCAACCGCCATTTGATTAAATCTCATGTCCACGTTACCTGTTTTTGAATCAACTACTTGGTCCCTCTTAAACTTGTTTGCAACACGTTGTACATATGGTTCAACATCTTTATCATCCATGTTACCAACAAACACTTTAAACACCCTTCTTTCAGGGGCTCTTGAAGTTCTATAGATTAACATCGCATCCTCAGACAACAATAACTGTTTCCAAATACGTCTTGCTTTTTCTAACATAGATGTACCATACGGAAGTTTTCTATCATCACCTAATAATCTAAAGTGTGCTATCTCCCATGAATTAAACTCCATGTCTTTAACTTTCCATTTAAATCGTAAACCTTTATTTTCTTGAGGTTCTTCAATATTTTGTTTTGCCGCTTGTGCTGGCATACCTCTTTCCAAACGTTCAATTTCAATATTTGGTAATTGCATACAACCAACAATTCCTTTATCAGCGTCAAGCTTTAAATAAACAAAATTATCCCCATATTTACAAGTGTTTCTTGTCCACATGGGTAAATTGGTATTAATATCTAAAATATTATTGAATAAATCCGTTAGAATTGATTTGATTCTTTTTGATTCAGAATAAATCTGTAACATGTATCCGTTCTCATCAACTGTAGTTGATTCCTCACCGTAGATATCTAATGCTGCGGAAATCTCAGGTGTATATTCCATTGATTCGTAATCGTAAAAAGATGCTAATCTTGTTGGTTCATAATAAACCGCTTGGGTATATAAATTACTTTCAATCTTTGTCCATTGATTGGCTAAATAATAAGTTTGTTGAGCTTGTAATAACTCTTTATCGTACTCCTGTTTTGATGGAGTTTTTAACAGTTCTTTTCTGTCAAACTTATATGTTGGGTAATCTTGATTTAATAGGGCGTTGGGTCCAAATGCGTGGGATAACCTCTGCCATACTGTTAAATTACCATTATTATTATTTTCCATATTACTAATTTAATTCTTATTGGGAATAACTAAATAGTTATGAATTCCCTTTGTTATTGGTATTATTATTAGTATTATTGTCAGAACTTCCCTGTTGATTAATTTTATTATCTCCTCCAGGTTTAACTGAACTAATACCTTGGCCAGGGACATTCAACTTACTCCCATTAAATTTTCTACCTGACCTTTTTCTGTTTACCAATCCCATTGTTTCGTTTTATTATAAATATTATCTTCCACCAAATAACCAACCGTATTTGGCATATTCTTCTCTACCAACATTACTATTTGAAAATTGATTGATTCTTTCTCCACCATATGGAATAACGGGGTTAAATTCAATCCCTTTACTAACGGATTCATTATTACTAATCGACCATGAATTAATCATTGCTTTAGTATGTTCGGTAACTTTGGTTAAATTACTAAAAGACGATTCGGCAACATAAGTAGCCATAGCGATTGACATGATTAAGTCATCGTGATGACCCTTTTGGTGGTCAGGTCTACCATTCATATAAATAAAGGTGTTCATTTCATTATACAGTCTTGAACTGTAAATTCTAAAATCGTGTCTCATAACCTCCTCAAAGGATGCAATAATCTGAACTCGTTTGTTGTTAAAGTTGATACCAGGAATTTTTTCTAAGGCCTTTGGGTCGTACTTCCATTTGTTTGCGGAATCCACACCATCAATATATAGATTTTTATAACCCATTTCTTGTAATTTTCTTGCAGTGGAAACACCCATACCTCCTGTAATATCAATCACAACAAAACATGAATACATATTAGCCCACTTATAAGAAATTTCCGCCATAGTATCAGGTGGGAGTTTACCGACATATTCTGCAACTTGTTCCCTTGTATCAAAATCAATAATTTCAAATGAACTAAAATCTTCACTATCACCACGAGATACGTCAATACCCATAACATATTTATGACCTACAACAGGTTCTTTCCATATCCATAAAGCATTTCCCATCATTTTGTTTGACGGTTCTCTAACCATGTTCTCACGAACTTTTTCCATTAAAAGAGAATCAAATACGTTATCTCCCGAACCCAAGAAATTACATTCCAACTCCTGAGAAACTTTACGTTTATCGTATTTAAGTTTTTTAACCATTCCCTCAAACCAAACTGAACAAGGTTTGTATCCCTCGTCCATTATTTTTTTAAGGTCTACATAATTTCGTTCCTCAAAAGGAATTGGTTCCCAGCTTAAAATTTGGTCTTGAGTGTATTCTTCTTTGTTTAGTAGATAATGAATAATATTTTCTGTTTTAACCAAATATAAATCTTTAGTGTAACGGGGGTCTCTAAACCAAAACATTTCAGTAATTTTGAAATCATTCATATTTCTTAATGCTTGGTCATAGATTTCGTAATAAATCGGGTCATAACCATTCGGTGTTGAAACTACGATTACCTTACCCCCTGTGGATAAGGACGCCATACATGCGGACCAGAAATCACTGTCCGCTTCAATAAACGCCGCCTCATCAAATATTAGGATGGTAGGAGTAAATCCACGTAAAGCATCCTTTGATGTTGCAACCGCTTTAACCTCACAACCATTTGTTAATTTATAATGTTTCTGTGAGTTCTTATCGGCAGAGAACCCCGAATTAGTCCATGACGGCCATTGACCAACAAACATCTTAATTTTATTTGCCATCTCCAATGACGTATCAAGTTTGTTAGCAATGATTAGGATTTTCTCAGGTTTTTCTTTTTTTGCAAATACTAATTTCTTAGATGTCCACGCGGCGGTTACTGTTGATACACCTGCCTGACGATACTTTAACGCAATATTTTCATTAAAGGTTTCGTAATCATTTAGTAACGAAACTTGGTCAGGGAATAATTCTAACGGGACATATTTAGAAACAGTGTTATCGTAAGTTTGTAAATATGTTCTCAACGCATAAGGAGTGTCCCTCATACATTTCACATATTCCATTAATAACTGTTCTTTAGTTAAATTCATAAAACTATTTCTATATAAATATCAAAACCCCCATTTAAATTAATAAATGAGGGTTTAGTATAAATTTAAGTTATTTTTTAGAATCCTAAAGAAGATAAATCAATATCGTCTAAGTCATCATCGTCATCATCTGACATACTATCTTCATAATCTTGTTTCTTCAAATCAGAAACAATTTCATCAACCATTCTTTGGATAAACTGATTACCTCTTGGGTCTCCTTGAAGGATTAGTTTTGCAACTTTAAAGAATTCCTGTGCTTCTAATTTTGAAAATCTCATGAACAAATAGTGTTGAATATGTTTCATGTCATCCTCAAATAATTCCACAGGATATGTCGCGACAAATTTTTCCCAAAATACAGGACCTAATCTTGAATCCCAAATTTCTGCTGGTAATGTATCTTCAGCGTTCATAACCATTTCTTGTTGTTTTGGGTCATCAGGTAAACCGTGAGTACCAAAAACCTCATAAACACCTTTCACTAATTCGTGAATAAGTAATGGGAATGTTCCTGCTCTTGCTTTAACTGTTGGTGGGTCAGTCTCTTCATCAACCTCACTTTGTCCCATTTGACCTCCACCTGAACCTGCCATACCTTCCATGTCAGGGAATATCCAATATAGGTGTTCCATTAATGATTGGGTAACACCATAAAGGTTTAACAATCTTGGGTCTAATCTATTAATTTCATCCGCAACTAACACATACATGTGACCACCTTTAAACGCGGCTCCTTGGATTAATGAGTTAATAAAACGTCTTTTCGCTTTCTCTAAATTAAATTGTTCAAACGAGTCCACAAAGTTTAATAAATCTTCTGAGTGTTCTTCTGATTCTTTAAATGCGTCTTCAACATCTTCTTTTTCAGGTTCTTGAGGTTCTGTTCTCATCCCTTCAGCTGCGGACATACCACCATGAACTAATTTAGCGTCAAACTGTAATGCTCCTTGAGGAATCCCCATTTCTTTTTTAACTAAATCAATCGCTAAATTTTCAAGATACTCTTTATTACGAGATTCTATCATTGAGATTTGTTGTATACCTCCCATTGCCATACCCATAAGGTTCATTAAAGGGTTTCTTCCTTGGATTGCGGTAGTATCTCCTAAATAACGTCTAACTTTATCTACAGAGTCTTTAAATCGTTTAGACGCGACCAATTCAATAAAGTCTCTATCACCACCTGGCATTGCAGGATGTTCATGATATGGAGTTTGTTTAGAAGTAATCTTTCTCTCAATTCCAGGCTCCATTCTTTCAGGACCTTCATAATCAATCGGGGCTTCTTTTAACGAGGTTTTAATTTCATTTAATAATGAACGTTCTTTTGATGATAATCCTTCAGACATTAGTTTTCTCTCCAAGTTTTTTTTGATTTTAAATATTTTTTCCATTTTTAAATTTACGCTCATCTTACTTTAATTTAATTCCAATTGAGTTAAATGACAACCAACTTGGTAATTTTTCTTTACCCGCTTTTGGTGCCTTTGCAGGTCCAGGTTTTGGACTGTAAGGTGTGCCAGGCTTAGAAGGTTTTGTAGGTGTCTTTGGTTTAGGAGGTGCCGTAGTTGGTGAACCTTGTTCATCCACTTCATGTTTGTAGGCCTTAGGTGCTTTTGCAGGTCCTGGTTTAGGACTATACGGAGTACCAGGTTTTTTGGTAGTTTCTTTTTCCTTTTCTTTAGTTCTCTCTTTTTCTTTAGTCCCTTGTTCAGATACTAAATTTAAGAAATCTTGTTTAGACATTTTAGGTAAAATATGTCGTTCAATCAACCTCATGATTTTTTTCTCCATTTGATTTTCACCCATGTTAACACTTGGTGAAACTTTATTTAGATTTTGTTTTGTAGCTCCTGCCGCCGCACTCGCAATTTTTTTGTAATAGTCACCCATATTAAATTCTTCTTTTGTTTCTTTTTTGTTTGGTAGTTTTCCAAAGTTAGTCTTTTTTGAGAACTCATCAGCCATTTTACACCATTTTTTTTGTTCTTTGGTTTTTCCATCACCACATTTAGCGAAGAAATATTTTTGTTGTTGTTTTGATTCAAACTTTTCTTGTAGGTCTTTTTCTTCAAACATACCCATACCATCTTCACTTGCATCAGGGTCATTAACAACATCTAACGTATCGTCCTCACTCATTAACCAATCCATTTCTTCTTCCATTGGTGTTGCAGTTACTGAATTATCACTAGGATTTTTTTTAATTGCATAACCTTTATCACTTGGTGGTAAAGCTCCTCCTTTATCACCAACTTTATAAGATGGTTTTGCGGGTAATGGGGTTACTTGTTCTGACAATCTATTGTATAGAGCATTTACTTGTCCCTCATTTAATTCTGAAAGAAGGTCACCACTAAATCCGTGTTTGATTAATTGTAAAATTTTATTGTTAGTTTTCATATACTACTTTTTTTTCAAACTCTAGAACAATGTCTCGTTCATATAATTTATTCTTTACAGATTCTTCTGTTTCACCAAAACGAAATACTAATCGTTTTACAACTTCAAAATCTATTTTTTCAGTTTCATTTTCCCAAGATAATGCAATAACTCCGTCAACCGCATCTATCATTGAAAAATAATCGGAGTTCTGAACCACTGATAATGTTATTTCATCATTTTTCAGGACCCCTACTTTATTAATATGTTCTAAATCGGGTGGAGATGGGTAACCGTTTGACGGTTTAGATTCCCAAGAATCCCCCCATATGTCTTCCAAACTTTCGGAGAAAATAAATTCGTATATATTATCTCCTTTATAGTTTGGCCCTAATTCATTCACATAAATTAAATAACTCATAAAATACTACCTTTTGGAGTAATTTTAAGTGTTTTATCATTAACTTCAAATACTAAATTACTTGTCTCTTTAGATTTACCAACAAGTCTTGCTTTAGGATATTTCGCAACTAATTTAGTTGATGAAATTTCTTGTGCGACACTCTCAGACAAACTTTTAATTCTTTGAATTGTTTTATTATTTTTATTTGATTCAACGATTTGTTTCTTTTTCTTCTCTTCCATTAACACTCGTTCTTTTTCATCAATTCTAAAATATTTTTTCAGGATATTATCAACTTTAGATTCTGAAAATAATCCTTCAATCATTTCTTCCATTCTTGAAGCTTCATGGTCTTTAATACCATGGTGTTTAATTTTTCTTGCTCCTCTCATACGTCTTGGAAGGTTGTCATCGTCCATATCTTCAGACTCACCCATGTCAAACAAACCTCTAACAAAGTCTTTACCGTCTTCAGTAGATAATGATTCATCATCGTCATCCATAAATCCTTCAGCCATTTCTCCTTCAGGTGATGATGGTGGTTCTGCAGACATGTCGTCTTCACCGCCCATATCTTCCATATCGTCCATACCTTCTTCTTCACCTTCAAATTTAGACATGATTTGTTCTTTGTCTTCCTCTTCCAATTGATTTAAATCAAGTGCTGATAATACAGAATTGATAACGTATTTAATATCGTTAGATGTCATTTCATTTTCTTCGTCAGAACTAAACGCTCTTAATTTTTGAGCTAATTTACCTGTAAGTTTTTGGATTGTTTTTAAAGTAATTGGTTCATCATCTTGTTCCTCATCACCTCCCATGTCGTCCATTCCCATATCGTCCATTCCCATGTCATCTGTAGGTTGTTCTTCAGGTGCAGGAGCAGGTGCGGGAGCAGGTGCGGGAGCAGGTGCAGGTGCGGGTGCCGCTTGTTCCGTGGTTTCACCCATTTTTAAAACATATCTTTCACTATCATCTTCACTTTCAGTGTATAAAGAAACATTTTTGTTATGACCTTCATTTACATTAACTTCTTTA